>Ga0209987_10000047_pt1 | contig 48860 bp, 47 predicted proteins | sample N074metaG_FD_182134 | JGI IMG/M metagenome (GOLD analysis project Ga0209987, IMG submission 182134) | Deep subsurface microbial communities from Kermadec Trench to uncover new lineages of life (NeLLi) - N074 metaG (SPAdes) (version 2) | ecosystem: Environmental > Aquatic > Marine > Ocean trench...
CCACCGCATCCCTCGGCCCCTCGGCGTGAAACCCGACGGAGCGATCAGGTAGGTTCCTCACCCAGCCGGCAACGCCCAGAGCGGTTGCGGTCTGTTGCATCGAATATCTGAAACTGACGCCCTGCACGCGACCCCGGACGCAACCCGTAACCGCCACCGGTTCAGTATCTGTACTCAAGATTTCCTGGAGCCCCGCCAGATGAAATGGATCGTCAGTCCGATCACCGCGAGCAGCAACGCGATGAACAATCGCGGCGATGCGACGCTGAACATCGCGTGGGTCGGAAACACTTCGTCGAACTTGATACCCGCGCTTCGCAGTCCGGCAATCTCCAGATAAGCATCTGAGGTCACCATGGCGATGAAATCACGACGGGACCGGTAGCGGACCAGGATCACCTGCTGCCAGGGCTCTTCTTCGTAGCGCGGGTTAAACAGGGACTGTATGCCTTGCGCAAAGAAGATCGGGTGCCCGGCGCGCGACAGAATCAGCGGCAGGCTCGCCCGGCCGTACGCAGCGTAGTCTTGGTTGTAGCGGGCATCGCCACCGCCTACTGATGGCTGATACGTATTGAGGTTCAGCATGAAAAACTCTTTGCCGTCGTCGTCCAGACCAAACTGCTCGAGTTCGCGTCGGATACCTGCCGGGTCCGCCGCAGCGTTCCCATTGGCCGCGAATTGATCGAAATTCGCCAGATAGGCTTCGACTTCCGCCTTTGACAACGTCCCCTGTCCCCAGCCATCGTACCAGGCCAGGAACAGCAGATAGACGATGGCAAGCACGGCCGTCAGCCGCTTGGCACGGTTCAAACCCGACTTCCCGGATGCTGACTACTCAAGCGGATAACGCCAGGCACTCTGGGGTTGTGTGGCCTGTTCGTCGATCGTCCACAACGGCATGGCAATGCCTGGACCGATGTCCTTGAACACCACTCTCACACGGGTGCCGATACCGACCTGACGGACGAGATCCGGGGACGCCAACTCCGCCTCCGCGGTTGCGAGATTGCCTTGTACCCTCAAACCATCGAACTCGTGGGGTTCGTTGCGTTGCTCATCAAGCTCGACCAACAGCAACAGGTAAGGCGTGTGCGACGCGAAGGCGGGTTGAATGGCGTGATGCACCTCGCCATAGGAATACACCGTTCCGCGTCCACTGAGACATTCCCATGTCGACTCGGGTTGTGAGCAGAATGGACAGGCGGTCGTCGGCGGAAAACGCTTCAGGTCACAGCTCGTGCATTGCTGGACGCGCAACTCGCGCTGGCCGCAGTAGCTGAAAAAGCTGAAATTCTCTTGATCGGTTGCATCGACGCGAACCGACATCCCCAGGTATTCGCCTTGCAACGCCATGCTCAGGCCCCCCGCGCCATGACCATGGCAGAGCCCATCCCCGGCGTACCCCAGCCCAAGTTCGCCGTGAGTTCCACGTCTCGGACCTGACGACAGCCGCCTTCGGCGTAGTCGTAGGTATGTCGGCGATTGCCGTCCGGATCAATCGGACAGTAGTCGTCCACATCGTGACGCAGCTGCCGCACGTTCTCGATTACCATGTTGATCCCGTGGGTGTAACCCTCGCACAAGTGGCCACCGCTGGTGTTGTTCGGGCGTTCTCCGCCGAGTCGCATCAAACCGGAACTCACGTAGTCTCCACCCTCGCCCTTCTTGCAGAAGCCGTAGTCTTCGAGCTGCAACAGGGTCGTAAACGTAAACGCGTCATACGACCCGGTCACCTGGATATCTTCCGGTCCGACCCCGGCGTTCGGCCAGAGGATGTTCTTGGCGTAGTGTCCAGCCACCGTCGATATGGGGCCCGACTGATAGTGCATGTCGCTGCGCGGTTTTAGACAGCGGCCCACCACCGACTGGATCACCGCAGGTGTATGGCGACAGTCTTTCGCGCGGTCGAGGCGGGTTACCACGATGGCCGTGCCGTTGTCCGTCTCGACGCAGCAATCCAGGAGGTGCAGCGGTTTTACGATCATCCGGCTGGACAATACATCGTCGACCGTAACGCGCTGTTGGTAGTACGCCTTGGGGTTGTTGGCGGCATGCTCAGAGTGAATGACCTTCACGTGCGCCACCTGCTCCGGGGTCGTCCCATAGTCGTACATGTGCCGCATGAACGACTGGCAGAACATGTGCCCGGCGCTCATGATGCCGCCGCCACGGGTGAAGAGACCGTTGGCTGAAAGCGCTGAGCGCGCCCCTCGACCCGTACCACCGATCCGTACCTGGCTGAAGCCGTTCATGGCCCGATAGATCACAACGGTGCTGCACATGCCGGCTTCGATGACGCCCATCGCAATCCCAACGAGCGCTTCGATGCTGGAGCCGCCGCCGTACACGTCCATGTGAAAGTCGAGGCGAATCCCGAGGTCACCGGCAATGGTGGGTGACGGTGTCGAGTCGTTGTAGCTGTACGAGAGCATGCCGTCCACGTCCGCCGCGATGAGACCCGCGTCTTCGATCGCAGCGCGCACCGCCCGGGTGCCCAAGGCGCGCGTCGTGCACCCCGAGCCCCTCAGGTACTCCGTTTCCCCCACGCCGACGATTGCGTACTTGCCTCGCAGATGTTTCGGCGAGCTGGCGTCCTGGTCCCGATTCATTGGCTTTGCGACAGTCCGTGTTCTATAGGGCAGACATGCTTAAGCAGACACTTCGATGCCCGCGTCGCCCAGCCATACCCCTTGGGCGTCGACGCTCTCGATGTTCAGTTGACCGGCAAGCCCTGCGGCACGGTGTACCCCGATTTCCTGCATCTTCGGAGAGCGCATCATGTCCATCATGGCAGCCCGGGAGGGATACATTGCAATCGCTACTTTGTCCCACAGGTCACTTCCACTGGGTTTGCTCCACGGCTGTTGACACGTATTTGTCCCCTTCTTTGCAGGGACACCAGGGCGTTGCAGGGACACCAGGGCGTTCGGAAAGGGTGTTGGTGGAGCCGATGTCAATTGAAAAACGTTCATAACCAATTGATTTTAAACTGGTTAAGCCAAGCTCCATTAACGATGTGCCCCCAAAAATGCCCCCTCAAACGACGTGTGACTATTTGAGGATTACACCATGCCTAGACTACCACCAAGGAAGGTCGATCCAAGACGGACCTATGTCGTTGCGGATGGCCAAACACCACTTACCCAAATGTCTCCTTTGTGCCCAGACCGTGGAAAAACGGAGAAGAGTCCCCATAACTTAGTCAGCTATGGGTAAGCGAGACCCATTCTGCCGCGTCGCGAGGTTGAACTCGAACTCGGATGATTGATGGGCTAATGACTTTGTGATTCCGCGTATTGCGCCATAGAGCATTCGGAAGCGAAAAACAACGCAATAAATAGCGCGTAGAGCTCCCGTAGGAGCCCCTCGACACCCAAGATGTTCATGACGCGCTTCAGGTTGTATGCAAGCACCTGCAAACTCATCTCGGTCCCGACGTTGTGTAAACCTTTCGTGAGAAAGTGCTCCGCACCCATCCAGCGTTTTAGCGTGCCGAACGGGTGTTCCACCGTGTCGCGTCGCAGTCGCATCATGTCGGGTCGACGGTCGACGCGTTCACGCATCGCATCGAGAACGTCTTCTCGTTCCCAACGGCTTACTCGACGTTCTTTGCCAGTCGTGCACTGCGGTTTCAGTGCGCAACCACCACAGTTCAATGTCCAGTAGCGGGCCATCGGCTTGCCACGGTCGTGCGTGTTCGTCCGTCTCCTTAATCGTTCGCCTGCGGGACACCGATATTCATCGTCTTCGGCGATGTAGTGAAAATCTTCTTTGTCGTACAGTCCCTTCGCCTTGTTGTTCGATGTCCTGGGACGAGGCACATACACCGTGATACCCGCTTCATCGCAGGCCAACACTTCTTCGCCCTTGAAGTAACCGCGGTCTGCCACGGCGTCGAGTTCCTCCACCCCCATGGCTTCCTTCGCTGCGATGGCCATCGGGGAAAGTTGCCTGTGGTCGTTGAACTGGTTGGTGACTTCATGCGCCACAATCAGGTGATTATCGGGCTCAACCGCGGTTTGGACGTTGTAACCGACAATACCCGTACCTCGAGTTCTTAGTGAACGTGCCTCGGGATCCGTGAGCGATATCTGCTTATCTTCAGCCTTATCGAGTTCGGGTTCCAACGCATTGAGTTCAACCAATGCCTCTTTCAGCGACGCAATCTTCTCCTTGAGCATCGATGCTTGAACTTCAACGACTTCCGGGGACTTTTGATCCATCTTGTCTAAACGATAAAAGTACCGCTCAATGCTGCGTTCAAGCTCTTCGCGACGACGCTTCAACTTGCCAACCGTGTAGTTCCGATCGCGGTTGTTGACCGCCTTGAACTTGCTGCCATCAATGACGACCGTGGATTGGCTAATCAAATTGAGTTTCCGACAAAGAACAACAAACTCTTTGCATACTCGACGAACGCCTTGACCGTTGTCCTTGCGGAAATTGGCGATGGTCTTGAAGTCCGGTGCCAACCGACCCGTTAACCACATCAGTTCAACATTGCGTTGACACTCACGTTCCAAACGACGGCTCGAATGGATCCGATTGAGATACCCGTAGACATATATCTTTAACATTATTGACGGGTGATACGCAGGACGCCCGGTCACTTGCGGCACAACGCCAGTAAACCCAAGCCGTCCCAAATCAATCCCGTCTATGAATGCTTCAACAACTCGAACGGGATTATCTTCGCTGACGTAATCATCAAGACATTCGGGTATCAAACTCATCTGAGTTCGCGCTTCACCCTGGACAAATCGCTTCATGAGAAAACACTTGGCGGGAATGCCCAATTATACTTTTTGGAGCCGCGTTTTTACACACTCTGTGCCAGATGTGGACAAAGCAGACAGCGACTAGACTGTGACGAACAACCTCGTCAGTCTGGAGGAACAATGCCTACATTGCTCCTATTCGCGCTCGCAATTCTTTCGCTGGCCTTGATCCCGTTCGCGCCGCAACTGCTTCGGCTCAGACTAAGATTCTTGAGATGGATCCATTGGGACTGGGCCGCTAACTTGCTCGAGAAATCTCTTGATCGCTGGGTGATGCTCTTTCGGATAGTCCTAATCGTGATTGCGGCGGGACTGCTTTACTTCGGCTGGGAAAGTCTCCGAGGTTGAGGCTCGGCATAGGAACGACCTGAACGGCCGACCGCTTCGGGGTCGGAAGGAGACACTTTCAGTGCTCAATCTCGGCCAAAGTTGATCTGATCTCATCTGCGGCAGACTCGGCCGTACCGTTTGCGATCTCTTCGAGCAGCACGTCGATGATCGCTTCCAACTTGGCGAACTGGGATTCCAGGCTTACCAAGCGGGCCTCGGTTTCGGTCGGTCATAGATCAGACCCGAATCGGTCGAGACTATGCCGCCGGTGGCAAAGTGCTATCAGTTGCGCCCATTCGCGTGCTGTGCCGTGCCCGGAAGTGTACGCCACCGGCACTCCGCTCCGTCTCGGACCCTCAGTCAGCGGAGCGGATGAGGAAAACCAAGTCGTCGCACCCGCCTGCCGCGCCGCGACCGGAGAGAACTCGCCGTAGACTGTCGGCCCGAAAGCTCGGCGGAGTGATCGCCTCGCTGAGATCAGGCGAGGTCGAAGCGATCGAGATTCATGACCTTGTCCCACGCAGCGACGAAATCACGCACAAACGCCTGCTGCGAGTCGTCAGACGCATAGACCTCCGCGATGGCTCGGAGCCGGGAGTTGGAGCCGAAGACGAGGTCGACGGCGGTGCCGGTCCACTTGACCTCGCCCGTCCCCTGATCGCGTCCCTCGAACACGCCTTCGGAGGTGTCGGACGCCTGCCACGTCGTGCTCATGTCGAGCAGGTTCACGAAGAAATCATGGGTCAACGTCTCGGGCCGTTTGGTGAAGACGCCGAGTTCGGACTGCCCGACGTTGGCATTCAAGACGCGCATGCCGCCGACGAGCACCGTCATCTCAGGAGCGGTCAGCTCCAGCTTATGCGCCCGATCCACCAGCAGCTCTTCGGCCGGTCTCTTGGGTCCGTTTGCGAGATAGTTGCGGAACCCGTCTGCGGTCGGTTCGAGCACGGCAAATGAGTCCACGTCGGTTTGCTCCTGCACCGCGTCCGTGCGCCCCGGCGAGAAGGGAACCTGCACGTCGTGCCCGGCGTTCTTTGCAGCTTGCTCGACGGCCGCGCACCCGCTCAGAACGATCACGTCGGCGAGCGAGACCATCTTCCCGTTGGCTTGCGCGCCGTTGAATTCCTTTTGAATCTCCTCCAGGGTCGCCAGCACCTTGCCCAGTTCGGCCGGCTGGTTGACGTCCCAATCCTTCTGCGGCGCGAGGCGAATGCGCGCCCCGTTCGCCCCACCACGCTTGTCGGTGCCGCGGAACGTTGCCGCCGAGGCCCAGGCCGTCGAGACCAGTTGGGAAACGGACAGTCCTGATCCGAGGATCTTGCCCTTGAGGGCAGCGATGTCCTGCTCGCCAATCAATTCATGAGTGACCTCGGGGACGGGGTCTTGCCACAATTGCGCCTCCGCAGGAACCAACGGGCCGAGGCACCGCGTGCGGGGTCCCATATCGCGGTGCGTCAGCTTGTACCACGCTCTGGCGAAGGCGTCCGCGAACTCTTCCGGGTTCTCGTGGAAACGCTTCGAGATCGGCTCATAGATCGGGTCCATCCGCAGTGAGAGGTCGGTCGTGAGCATGGTGGGGGCGTGCGTCTGCGACGGATCGTGAGCATCCGGCACGGTGCCGTTCGCAGATGCATCCGTGGGCTTCCACTGGTGCGCACCGGCAGGGCTCTTCGCCAGCTCCCACTCGTAGCCGAACAGGTTGTCGAAGAAGTTGTTGTCCCACTTCGCCGGCTCGGTGGTCCATGCGCCCTCCAACCCGCTGCTGATCGTATCAACTCCCTTACCGCTGCCAAAGCTGCTCGTCCAGCCGAAGCCTTGCTCCTCGATGGTGGCACCCTCGGGTTCGGGACCTTTGAAACTCTCGGCGGCAGCACCATGGGTTTTGCCGAACGTATGCCCGCCGGCAATGAGCGCAACAGTTTCCTCGTCGTTCATCGCCATGCGGCGGAAGGTCTCTCGAATGTCCCTGGCTGCAGCGAGCGGGTCTGGATTACCGTTCGGCCCCTGCGGATTGACGTAGATCAGGCCCATCTGAACCGCGCCGAGGGGAACCTCGAGGTCCCTGTCGCCGCTATAGCGCTCGTCGTCGAGCCACCCGGTCTCCGGCCCCCAGTAAATGTCCTCTTCGGGCTCCCAGACGTCCTCGCGCCCGCCGGCGAAACCGAGCGTCTTGAATCCCATCGTCTCCAGGGCACGGTTCCCGGTGAAGATTATCAGGTCAGCCCACGAGATCTTCCGGCCATACTTCTGCTTGATCGGCCAGAGCAACCGGCGCGCCTTGTCGAGGTTCACGTTGTCGGGCCAACTGTTGAGCGGCGCAAAGCGTATGGTGCCGGAGGCGCCGCCGCCGCGGCCGTCGTCGATGCGGTACGTGCCTGCGCTGTGCCACGCCATCCGAATGAACAGCGGCCCATAATGGCCGTAGTCGGCAGGCCACCAGTCCTGCGACGCGGTCATCATTTCATCGATGTCCTTCGCCAGCGCATCCAAGTCAAGCGTCTTGAACTCCTCAGCGTAGTTGAAATCCTCCCCCATTGGATCTGACTGGGGAGGGTTCTGCTGGAGCATCTTCAGGTTCAACTGATTCGGCCACCAGTGTTGGTTCGCCGTGGTCCCAGCCGCCGCGTGTCTGTTGGGCCCGCCCAACACCGGGCACTTGCTTTCTTCGCCGTTCATACTCCCTCCAATTTGCAGCAGTCGTCCGCCAACGTTCGGGACACCTGTGTCCATGCTATCAACAATGACGGTTCGTAGTCTCCCACTAACACCGGACAGGCTAAAACTGGAGTTTTCTGGCATCGTAACGATGGAAGCAGCGATATCGAAAAGCCGCGAGACTGACGATGAAACTTGACGTAGACGAACGCCGCTGCGTGGCCAAGGTCGAACAGAAGAACCAAAGGAGTGGTGTCATCGTGAGGAACGTCCTGGCGACCGTGATCATAGGTCTGCACTGTGTGTGCACTTGTGCCTGGGCGGCGTTGCCCGGCGAGGTGCCGGACAGTGGGGTGTTGCCCAGCCTGGCGCCGATGCTCGAACAGACCTCTCCGGCGGTGGTTAACATCGCCACTTACACGACCGTCGAGGTTCGTAATCCGTTGCTGGAAGATCCGTTTTTCAGACGCTTTTTTCGGGTTCCCGAGGGCCGGCGCCAGTTTCGCCGAACCCAGAGCACGGGCTCGGGCGTGGTGGTGAATGCTAAAGAGGGCTACATCGTCACCAACAGCCATGTGGTCGACAGAGCCGATGAGATCGCCGTAACGCTGGCAGACGGCCGGCTGCTGACCGCCGAGCTGGTGGGTACGGATGCTCAGGTAGACCTTGCGGTGCTGAAGGTAGCGCCGGAACAGCTGCGCGAGATCGCATTTGCAGATTCCGCCGCGCTGCGAGTCGGCGATTTCGTGGTAGCCATCGGCAATCCCTTTGGTCTCAATCAGACCGTGACTTCCGGCATCGTCAGCGCGTTGGGGCGTAGTGGTCTTGGCATCGAGGGGTACGAAGACTTCATTCAGACGGATGCATCGATCAATCCGGGTAACTCCGGCGGCGCGCTGGTCAATCTGCGTGGTGAGCTGATTGGTATCAACACCGCGATTATCGCGCCGAGCGGTGGCAACGTGGGCATCGGTTTCGCCATCCCGAGCAACATGGTGGAAGCCATCATGGAACAGCTCATCGAGCACGGTGAGGTGCGGCGGGGCCATCTGGGTCTGGTTGTGCAGGCGCTCAATGCCGCGCTCGCCGAGGCGTTCAGGGTCGATTGGCGTGAAGGGGTGGTGGTCGTCGAAGTAGAACCGGGTGGGCCCGGTGCGGTCGCGGGAATCCGCGAGGGTGACATCATCGTCAAGGTTCAGGAGCGCGACATCGACCGGCTGGTCGACTATCACGCTCAATCGGCGATTCTAATGGTCGGCGACACGGTGCCGGTGATGGTGCTGCGGGACGGTAAAACCAAACGCTACCGGCTCAAGATCGGTGAGGACAGCGTCGAAAAACTGGCGGGTGGGCGTGTCGACCCGCGGCTCGCGGGTGTGGAGCTGCAGAACTTTCGCAGCCAGGACGACCCCTCCATGGGCGCTGGCGTGCTGGTGACGGAGGTCTCATCGGAATCGCGTGCCTGGCGCTACGGTTTGCGGCCGGGCGATATCATCGTGGCCGCCAATCGGGAGCCTGCGCAAAATCTTTCGGAGCTGGCCGAGGGCGTCCGACGCGGCAGCCAGCAGCTGTTGCTGCGGGTCTACCGGTCAGGTGAGTTCGGGTACATCGCGATCCGCTAGGCTACCAGGCTATGCCAATCGGGTTACTCGAACATGATGACGTTGCGCGCGACTTCGCCGCCCTCGAGCGCGGCCAGCGCATCGTTTACGTCTTCGAGCTGAATTCGGCCAGAGATCATGTCGTCGAGGTGCAGTTTGCCCTGCAGGTAGAATTCGACGTACCGGGGCATGTCCACGCGGAACCGGTTTGACCCCATATTCGAGCCCTGGATGGTACGTTCCTGGAGAAATTCCGGGCCGTGCAGCTCGATCATCGTACCGATGGGAATCATGCCGATGATGGTCGCGGTACCGCCGCGCCGCAGCATCTTGAACGACTGTTCAGTGGTTACTTTCAGGCCAATGGCTTCAAAGGAGTAGTGCACGCCGCCGCCGGTCAGTTCACGCACCGCTTCGACGGGATCACCGTCGCCCGCGTTGATCACATCCGTGGCACCGAATTTTCGGGCCAGGTCGAGTTTGCTTGGAACCCTGTCGATGGCAATGATGCGTGCCGCACCGGCAATCGCGGCGCCGTTGATACACGACAATCCGACGCCTCCGCAACCAATGACCGCAACGGTGCTGCCGGGCTCCACGCTCGCTGTATGAATGACCGCACCCACACCGGTGGTAACCCCGCAGCCAATCAGCGCGGCGCGGTCCATCGGCATGTCCTCACGGATCTTGGTCAGCGCATGCTCGTGAACCAGCATGTACTCGGCGAAGGACGACAGATTCAGAAACTGGTGCACGGTCTCGCTGCCGATCGCAATGCGTGGCGATTCATCCTCGGCACGCTGTAGTTCAGGCGCCTGACACAGTGACATATGGCCGGTCAGGCAGTATTCGCAATGTCCGCAGAAGGCGGACAGACAGGTGATGATGTGATCGCCCGGCTTGACGTAGTTCACCATGGAGCCGACGGCCTCGACCACCCCGGCGGACTCGTGGCCGAGCACGGCCGGGAGCGGGTAAGGATAGGATCCGTTCTGGAAGTGCAGGTCGGAATGACACACGCCGGCTGCGACTGTCCGCACCAGGACTTCTCGCGGGCCCGGATCGGCGAGTTGCACGTCTTCGATCTCGAGTGGTTTGTTGACCTCGCGCAGCACTGCAGCCTTCATTTTCATCCCCAGCAAAAGTCTGTGAAGGAGATCGAGTGTGCCAAACCCGTTCTTTGATTACTACTTGCCCGCTACACTTCGAATCCTGGAACCGGGATATGTGGTGTCGGGTGGTCGTCGTCGGCGTAGGCTCAAATCGGGGTGATTCGGTGGCCTTTGTACGCGCCGGAATCGAGCGCCTGCGCACCTTTGCGGCGCGTGATTTCAGATGCTCCTCACTGTGGCGAACCAGCCCGGTCGATTGCCCACCGGAGACGGATGATTTCGTCAATGCGGTGGTGGCGTTCGAGGCCGTGGACGCTCTGACTCCCGATGCGTTACTGGACGCATTGAAGGCCATCGAGCGGGAATTTGGTCGCGAATTAGATCCGGTGCGCAACGCCCCCCGCGAGCTCGACCTCGACCTGTTGCTGTTCGATTCGCAGACGTGCCAGGACGAGTATCTCACGTTGCCACACCCACGGGCTGTCAGGCGGCGCTTCGTGCTGGCACCGGCGGCAGAGATCATTCCGCAGCTCGTGTGGCTGGGGACGGGCCAGACAATCGCGGCGTTGCTTGCCGATCTGGATGATGACGCAGACGCGCAGCGCGTGGACCCGCCGTAATCGCAGGGCGATGCGACGTGGTAGCATCAACGGCACAGAGCCTGGTGCGCGCAAGGGTAGCTGACGGAGATCATGGAAGGGTCGTCTGGTGGATTCATTCGACGCCATTGGCGGACGGCGCTGTGGCTGTTGCTCGGCGCCGCGGTGCCTGCGCAGGCCTACGAGGCGAAGATCCACCAGCAGCTCACGTTCGTCGCGGCGAAGCAATTCAACCAGTGCGCGGAGGAAGTTGGGTTGCTTCCATTGACCCCCCTGCAGGTGCGCTATGTGGCGAGGGCCAGCGTCAGTCAAGTGGAAGGCCGGTGGTTCCGTAACTGGATGCACTGGAGTTACTACGACCGCGCCGGACAGTCGGAAAAAGGCCTGCTGTGGCTGATCGACACGCGGTTCCACAGGCACTTCAACGATGTGGTCCAAACGCTTGCGAGTTCTCATTCCCTTGCGGATCGTTACTCGAATCTCGGCCGGCTGACCAGCTATCTGCAGGACGTGACGTCGCCGGCGCATGTCGTGCCGGTGTTCTACTCGCGTTGGTGGCGATTGAGCATGTCGGATCGATTTGATCTCTTTCCGGTCGACAGCGACGAGGTCGAGCAGGCCCTCGGCGACGATTGTCGAGACCAGCTAGGTCGTCAGGCGGTTTCCCCGGCGCAGTTGTTACGTGATGCAGCAAGCGAGACGTTACGTGCGGTACAGCGGAATATTCCAGGCATGCGGGCGAGCTGGCAGGCATTCTGGAGGCTCGCGGAGGATCCCGGGGCATTCGGCGAGTACGGGGTGGCCGGCAACAGCTTTGGTCGTCGCACGGAGTTCAAATGTCCCGGACAGCGCTGTGTGTTGCTCGATAACGACCCACTGTATCGGTCCTTTGCGACCGCACGCCACGTGGAGGCGGTTCGCGCGACGCTACGCGCCATGGCCTGGTCCCAGGCGCAGGATCAGGATGCAATACAGGTCAGCAGTCGCTGACCGCGGGCCAAGGTGAACGAAAAGCGCGCGCTACATCTTGGATTGACCCCGTGGTTGGCGCCGATCGGCCGGAATGCCGCGGAGCTGGTGCGCCAGGCGGAACGGGCTGAAGGGTGGGGGTACGAATCGTTCTGGCTGCCGGAAAACCACTTTGGCGAAGGCGCGATACCGGATCCATTGATGCTCCTCGCCGCGGTTGCCGGCGCCACGCGAACCATTCGCCTCGCTACGACCTCGTTCCTGCTGCCGCTCCGGCACCCGATTCAGGCGGCCGAACAGGTGGCGGTGTTGGATCAGTTGTCGAACGGTCGCGTGATCCTGGGGGTTGGCCGGGGCTTTCAACCGGCGATGTTCGATGCCTTCAACATCCCGCCGAAACAAAAGCGCGCGCGCTTCGAAGCCTGTTTGCGCCAGATGTGTGATGCCTGGGTTGGTGCGTCGATAGGCGGTGCCGGTGACGATCCGATCAGGTTGTCACCCTTGCCGGTACAGCGGCCCCACCCACCGGTGTGGGTGGCCGCATTCGGGCCGAAAGCACTAGCTCAGGCCGGGGGCCTGGGTTTGCCGTATCTGGCTTCGCCGATGGAATCGCGGCAAACGCTGGAGGCCAACTACGCGCTGCATCGACAAGCCTGCGCAGAGAACGGTCACAACGTACCGGCGGAGGTCCCGATCATGAGAACCGTGTTCGTCTCGAACGATAAGCGCGAACTCGAGCGGGTCAGGGATCTGTTGGAGCGCCAGGCAGGAGAAACCCGCCGGCAGGCCAGCACTGCGATCGCGCGGCGGGTGCCGGATCGGGTGGATGACTGGGCGTTGATCGGCAGTCCATTGCAGGTCGGCGAGGGAATCGCCGAGTACCGGGAGACCCTTGGTATGACGCATCTGGTGGCCACCCGACTGCGAATCTCGGGCTTCCAGGACAGTGCCCTCGAGTTGTCGCTGCAGCTGTTGGCCGAACTGCCGCGTTGACGAACCGATCGGTGTGGGCTCAGAAAACCTTGGCGCTGTCGATCGACAGGTAGCGCCGCAGGTAGTGGGTCAGCGCATAGAACGGCGCCGTGTCGAGCAGCGCGACGATCAGCTTGAACAGGTAGTTCGAGCCCATCAGCACCAGCAGCGCAGACAGCGTGATGTTCCCGGCGAGGAAGGCAGCGCCGAAGGTCACCGAGATGACCATCAATGAATCGACCAACTGCGAAGTCATGGTAGAGAAGTTGTTGCGGATCCAGAGGTGTTTGCCCTGGGTCCATCGCTTGAGCATATGGAAGATCTGGACATCGCAGAATTGCGCTGTGATGTAGGCCATCATCGACGCGAACACGGCCCCCGAGGTGCAGGCATAGATCAGGGTGAACAGCTCGACGGACCCGGATAGGACTTCGCCGTTGGGCAGTGCGATCTCCTCGGCGAGTTGGATCACCTGCCACGGTGGCTGAGATTCCGCGGCCACCGCCGGAATGGCGTTGCCGACGTAGAGGACGCCCAGGATGAAGAAATTCAGCGAGAACCCGACCCAGACCAGAAAATTCGCGCGCCGCCGGCCATACAGTTCGCTGATCAGGTCGGTGCACAGGAAGGTCAGCGGGTAGGGCAGCACGCCGACCGCCAGGGCCATGGGTCCAAGCTGAACGAACCGGGTAATGCCGATGACGTTCAGCAGCGTCATAGCGCACAGGAAGAACCCCGCAAGTATGAGAAAGACGCGCTCGCGGCGCTCCGTCAGTTCGTGATCCATGGCAGGTCCGGGTGGTGTCTGAAGGGCGTTCGGTCAGGATTCGACCTGGCCTAGGTTGGCGTGCAGCACCGCCCCGTTGATGACCGGGTGATGCGCTGCCCAGTGCAACGTTTCGGCGATTTCAACCGGGTCGATCAAGCGGCCGAAGGCCGACATGGCGCGCACGCTGTCCATCGCATCCTCGGGTACGTGTTGCCTCAGCATTTCCGTGTCCGTGAATCCGGGGCAGATGCACGCGGTGTGGATCTGGCGGCCGGCCAGATCCTGGCAGGTGGCACGCATCATGCCGATCATCGCGTGCTTGCTGACCACGTAGGTGTAACTTCCGGGCACGGCTTTCTCGCCAAGGGTCGAGCCGACGTAGAGAATGCTCGAACCGGCGTGCATGAATGGAATGGTCAGGTAGTTCAAGCTGTTGGGGGCGACCAGGTTGACCTCCATGACCTCCCTGAACTGGTTGCTCGGGGTCTCCACCGCGCTGTCGTTTTCGAGCCGCGAGGCGTTGTGAATGAGAGTGATCTGCTCTGCCTGGTCGAGCATCGGCGTGAGCTGGGGAGAGACCGTATCCAGGAAGCCGGGGGCGCTGAGATCGCAATTCATCTGGGTCACGAGATCGAGCGGGCATTTGCGGCGCGACAGGTTGACCACCGTGAATCCGTCCTGGGCGAAACAGCGGGCGGTGGCCAAACCAATGCCGACGCTCGCGCCGGTGATTACCATCAATTTCATGCGTGCTCCCATCGGCTGGCGGCCCACTGCCCCGGTCCGGACGATACCCGCACCGTCATCGAGCGGATGGGCAATTCAACGACGTCAGAATCGTTGCTGAGGCGCGCGAGGAACCAGCGCGCGAATTCCTCGACGGTGGAATTTCGGATCGGTAGTCGCAGTACATCGCGTGTCAGGAAGGGAATACGTTCGTCGGCGAATATCGCGACCAGATAGCCGCCGTCGGTTTCGAAGCGCAAATAGGGTGATTGGTCCGGCAGCAGCGTCCGCTCGTCCAGCTCGTCGCACAGTGCCTTGAGCTTGTCCTTGATCAGGTTGTAATCGAACGCCAGACCGTCGCTGCCGATCAGCGTTTCGATCACGCAGCCGACGTCGAAGTTGTGACCATGAAGGTTCTCGCGTCGGGTGGCCGAAAAAATGGTGAAGTGTGCGGCGGAGAAGTGCAGATAGTCTTTCGTGATTTCGATCGTGGTGAACGCTGGCGCGACCTCTGGAAGGTCCGTCGGGCCGGGCGTTTCGCGTGGTGCATGCTTCGCCATGACGATGGATCGTACCGGGGTTTTTCGGGCTTGAACAGCAAACCCGTGCGGGCCGTATCAGTCGGTCTGGATCCGGTCGAGAATCAGCCCGTAGAAACTGGAGGCTTCGGCGTTGGCGAACAGCCAGCCGAGATGGGCGTTGCACTCCTCGCAGGTTGCGATGTGCCAGAGGAACCCCGGAAACCAGGTATCCGCCGCGGTCGGTTGCCCGGAGATCGCGCAGCCCAGTGCTTCATCGAAGCAGCCGACATGAAATTCGAGCCCGTGGGGGTTGACGAAATAGTGGTCGTGGCTGCCGTTGACCTCGGTGCGTTGCTCGATGTGGCTGACGACGTGCGAACACAGCGCGCAGTAAATGAATCCTTTTTTTTCCTGGGTATCGCTCTCGAGCAGTTCCTTCAGCTTGGGGTCCAGAGTTGCTTGACGGGGCTTGTCTCGGACATCGATCATGTTTGTGGTTTCCGGGGAGGACCTTCGAGTGCGGACTTTCGAATCAATCTTCGCTCAGGCTGCTGCCCGCAAGGGCAGCGAAACACTGGAGTCGTTATTACCAGAACCGAAAACCGCAGCGCAACTGCAAATCGAAACAGACGACCGATATCTCGCGGAAATGACCAAGGCGGTGTTTCGATCGGGATTCGTCTGGAAGATCATCGAAAACAAATGGCTGGGCTTCGAAGAGGCGTTTGACGGATTCGATACCATGGCCTGTGCGATGTTGTCCGATGAGGAACTGGAAGCATTGACCCAGGATACGCGTATCGTACGCCATGCGAAGAAGATCGGATCAGTGCGTGGCAACGCCCAGTTCGTGCGCGAAGTGAAAGGCAGCCACGGCGGCTTCGGTGCCTACCTGGCGCAGTGGCCGGAAGACGATATCGTCGGCTTGTGGGCCGAGCTGAAGCGGCGCGGCGAACGGCTTGGCGGGAATACCGGACCCTATTTTTTGCGCTTCATCGGCAAGGACACGTTCATGCTGTCCGCGGATGTGGTGGCGGTGCTGGTCGAGATGGAAATCGTCGAGAAAACACCTACCAGCAAGAAGGCACTGGCCGCGGTTCAGGAAGCCTTCAACGAATGGCGTAGCCAGAGCGGGAGGCCGCTGTGTCAGATATCCCGTGTGCTTGCCTGTTCGGTGGGGTAGCCGGTGCAGTTGCAACTCAGCGCGGCGCAACGCTCGTTTCGCGAGGAGGTGCGCGAGTTCCTTGCGGCCAACCTGCCGGCCGAGATCGCTGAGAAGGTGCGTTTCGGTCGAGGCGTGGGCAAGGACGAGCTCGGAGCCTGGACGCGCGTGCTCAACGGACGGGGGTGGGCTGCACCCAACTGGCCTGTGGTACATGGCGGCACCGGTTGGAGCCTGATCGAACGCCATGTGTTCGACGTGGAGTGCCGCCGCGCCCACGCTCCACCCCTTTCGGGATTTGGCTTCAATATGGTTGGACCCGCCATCATCAAGTTCGGAACGTCCGCTCAGCATCAGCAGTTCCTGCCGCAGATCCTCAACGCTGAACTCTGGTGGTGTCAGGGCTATTCGGAACCGCAGGCCGGCTCGGACCTCGCCTCGGTGAGAACCCGGGCCGATCGCCGTGGCGACGCTTACGTGGTCAATGGTTCCAAGATCTGGACGAGTGCAGCGGAAAGCGCGGATTGGATCTTTGCTCTGGTACGTACCGATCAGAACGCCAAACCGCAACGCGGCATCAGTTTTCTACTCATCGACATGACAACCCTCGGAATTACCGTCGAACCGCTAATTGCATTCAACGGTAAACGACTCTGGAACCAGGTATTTTTCGAGGACGTCCAGGTACCGGTCGAGAATCGGCTGGGTGAGGAAAATCAGGGCTGGGCGGTGGCCAAAAGCCTGCTCGGGGATGAACGCCTGATGGTCAGTCGGGTCTCGGAGAACAAACGCCTGCTGGGTAGATTGCGCGAGATTCTCGCCGCAGGGGGACTGCGGGAGCCGACCGTCGAGTGGGGCCTGGCGGAACTCGCGATTCGCCTCGATGCGTTGGAGATGACCAGCTTGCGGCTGCTCAGCGAGGCGGATGCGGGCGGCCAGATCGGTGCTGAGCCGTCCATGTTGAAGCTCAAAGGCAGCGAACTTGTACAGGCGATCGATGCGCTGACGTTTGCTGCGGTGGGCTACTGGACAGCGCCGCTGGATTCGAGCCTTCTCGGCGGCAATGAAGGTCCCGTGGGGCCGGACTATGCGGAATACGCCGCGTCGAGTCGCTATCACCATCTCGGCTTCACCATCGCCGGGGGTTCCAGCGAGATCCAGCACGACATCATCGCCAAGCAGGTGTTGGGGTTGTAGCGGGGAACACGATGGCCAGACCCGTCATCATCGAGGTCGCGCTGAATGGCGGCATGAGCAAAGACCGCAACCCGCGGGTTCCACGCAGTCCGGATGAAATCGCCGGCGATGCGCTGGCCTGTCTCGAGGCCGGGGCGGCGATCGCGCACAATCACAACGACGAAGCGGTGCTGGGTAGCGACGGCCACCATTCCGCGGAACCGTATCTTTCCGCCTGGCGGCAGATTCTCGAGCAACGCCCTGATGCGTTGCTGTATCCGACCATGCCCGGTGGCCGGCCAGGCATCAGCCCCGAGGACCGGTATGCGCACATCGTGGCGTTAGCCGATGCGGGGGTATTGGGCCTGGGGCTGGTCGACCCGGGGACCACGAACATCGGGCGGTTCAATGCGGATGGTTCGCCACGGCCGGACGACTGGATCTACCAGAACAGCTTTGCCGATGGCGTTTACATGGTTGAGACGTGCCGGGCGCTGGGCGTAGGCCTGAGCGTTTCGATCTTCGAACCCGGATTCGTCAAATTCATCCTGGGGTACGTGCAAGCGGATCGGTTACCTCCAGGGGCTTTCATGAAATTCTATTTCGGCGGCCGCCGCGGCGGTTTCGGCCTGCCGCCGACCGCAACGGCGCTGGACGCCTATCTGGAGATGATCCAGGCCACGCAACTTCCCTGGTTGGTGTCCGTTCAGGGGGGTGACGTGGTTGGCTGCGGGCTGGCAGAACAGGCCATCGCGTGCGGTGGCCATCTTCAGGTAGGACTGGAGCCAAGCGGCGATCCGCGCCGCTCTAATCTGGAACTGGTGACCGAAGCTGTCGAGTTATGCGAGCGCCTCGGTTGCCGACCGGCCACCTCGGCGGAGGCGGCCCAAATACTGGGACTGCCCGATCGACGAGCCGCTTGATTAGCGTCGATGGGGGGATATCCCATCCTCCCTGTCGGCGGCGTATCGTCGGGCACTGTCATCGGTGCGTCCGCGATAGGGGGCGCCGGGTAGGCCCCCGAACAGTGGCGGCTGTGGTACGGCTTGTTTGAAGAACGGGAACGGGTGCCGTCTTACGCGAGCAACTCTTTGATGGGCACATCCGCGTTGGCGAGCTTATCGACGTCAACCTTCACCTGCTTCGTCACGAGTTGCCGGCAGGCCATGAACTCCTTGGGGCTGTTCACCGCGTCGGCTGCCACCAGAACACCCTGTTCGAGGTAGAAGCGGGCAAATTGATTGCTGCTGGGATCGCCGCGCAACACCTCCTGATCGGCATCGGTGGAGAAACCGACCATCTGCAGTTTCAGCTCGTACTGGTCGGACCAGAACCATGGAATGGCGGCGTAGGTTTTCTCTTCACCGAGCATGTTGGCGGCGGCGACCCGGGACTGCTCCATGGCGTTGGGGACCGACTCCAGCCGTAACCTGCGATTCAGCAACGGGTTGGGATGGTTGGTGCAGTCGCCGGCCGCGTAGACGTCCGGATGACTGGTCGCGCAGCGTTCGTCGACCACGATGCCGTTTTCACAATCCAGACCAGCAGCTTGGGCCAACTCGACATTGGGCAGGATGCCGATGCCGATGATCACGATATCGGCGGGGAGCTGCTCGCCGGATGCGGTGACGGCTGCGCTGATGCGTCCTTCGCCCTCGAAGCCGGAGACCGCGGTGTCGGTGAGGATCTTCACGCCCCGGCCTTCATGGAGCTGGGTGTAGAACTCCGACATCGTCGGGGTCGTCACCCGGTTCAGAATTCGGGACTCCATCTCCAGGACCGAGACTTCTAGACCCGCTGTGCGGACCACTGCTGCCACTTCGAGGCCGATGTATCCACCACCGACGATGATCATGGTCTTGGCGTCGGCCATCTCGGCGCGGATACCATCGACGTCTGCGATGCCTCGTAGATAGTGAATCCCTGCGAGATCGCTGCCCGGTGCCTTCAGCTGCCGCGGCCGGCTGCCCGTGCATAGCAATGCCTTGTCGTAGTTGATGGTTTCGCCTTCACTGGTGGTTACGCTGTGCGCCTCGCAATCCAGCGATTCGACGCGAATCCCCAGCTTCAGGGTGATGTCGCGTTTGGCATAGAAACTCTCCGGCCGAAGGTAGACCCGGTCGAGTCCGTGTTCGCCCGACAGATACTGCTTGGACAGTGGCGGCCGCTGGTAAGGCGGAAACGGCTCGTCGCCGACCACGATGATCTCGCCATCGAAACCGCCCTGGCGCAGGCTCGCGACAGCCTGACCGGCGGCGTGGCCGCCGCCAATCACAACGAAAGTGGGCATGTTCGGCAGTCTCCGGAATCACGAGGCCGGCTATTCTACTGTCCGGTTGCGCGCAACGATATAGACTGCCGCGTTGGAAAACCCTGCGCACAAACGGAGACGCGGTGAGGAAATTTCGGACCCTGCACGAGATGATCGAGATGGCGCGGGCCAAATTGAGCGATGAGCATTGGGACTACCTGCTCGGCGGCGCCGACACGGAGACCTCGCTGAATCGCAATCGTATGGCGCTGGACAGCCTCGCGTTTCGTCCCCGGATACTCAATGACGTGTCGGAAGTCGACCTCTCGACGACGTTTCTCGGTGTGCCGCTGAGCATGCCGCTTGTTCTCGCGCCGCTCGGTTCAAATGAGCTGTTCGAGTCGGGCGGTGGCGTGTCGATTGCGCTGGCCAGCGAGGAATTGGGGATCCCGATGATTCAGAGCTCGGCGGTTGCGGTGGATCTGGAAACCGTCGCCGCCGCGGCGGCGGGTCCCAAGGTCTATCAGCTGTACCTCCAGGACGATCAGGATTGGATGGATGGGGTGATCGAACGCATCGTCGCGGCCGGCTACCTCGCGCTCTGCCTCACCGTCGATACGGCCGTCTATAGCCGCCGGGAACGTGACGTTGGTCGAGGATTCCTGCCTCCGTCGGCAAAACGATCGGGGCCGAGCCACCTGGCGTACCAGGCGCGCATGACCTGGGACACGGTGGCGCACGTCAAGGAGCGCTTCGATATCCCGCTGGTGCTCAAAGGCATCAATCGGGGTGACGATGCGGCGCGTGCCGTGAATGACGGCGTGGACGTGATTTACGTTTCGAACCACGGTGGCCGCCAGTTGGATCATGGGCGGGGCTGCCTGGACGCGTTGCCGGAAGTCGTGGACGCGGTGCAGGGCCGCGTACCGGTGGTGTTCGACGGCGGCGTCATGCGCGGCACCGACGTGCTCAAAGCCCTCGCCCTGGGCGCCGATCTAGTGGGCATCGGGCGACTGCAGGGGATGGCGATGGCGGCCGGAGGGGTACCCGCGTTGCTGCGAGCCTTCGGTATCCTGGAGTTCGAAATTCGCACCAACATGGCCCTGCTGGGCGCGACAACACTGGCGGAGCTGGATGCATCACTCGTCGAGCCGGCGCCACCGTTGCCCAATTCCCAGGTCCTCAGTGCGTTTCCGTTGCTGGACGAGGGCTATTGAATCTCGTCCAAGGGTAGTTCGGTGGTCGATTTGATTTCCGATAGCGCGATGTTGGAATGCACCTCCTGAACGCCAGGGAACTGCGACAGCTCTTCGAAGAAAAACCGCTCATATGCGTACACGTCCGGCATCACGATACGCAGCAGAAAGTCCATTTCGCCCATGAGGGTGTAACACTCCAGCACCTGGGGGTAGCGTTGGATCGTCTCCGCGAACTCCGGTAGCGAGCGGCGGCCGTGGGCGGTCAGTTTGACCATGGCGAAGACCAGTACATCCAGGCCCAACTTGCGGCGGTCGAGCAGAGCGACGCGCCGGGTGATCACCCCTCGGGATTCCAGCCGGTTGATGCGCCGCCAGCAGGGCGACTGTGACAGGCCGACGGACTCCCCGACCTCGGCGGCCGACATGCTGGCGTCGTGCTGGAGGTGTTCGAGTATTGCACGATCAAAGCGGTCGAGTGGATCGTTGGACATGAATATGCCCGTAAAATGAGTAGAGTAACATGAATAAGTTACCTTTTTAGGATAAGGCGGCACGATCGCAAGGTTTTTGTACCGGGAGAGGTCTATCGTTTGCGCCACATCCAGGCTCGTGTCCGTGAGCACTCCCATCATGTTCGACCACCCCTCATTTGCCTCCCACGAACGGGTGCTCTGGCACGAGCACAGCGAATCCGGTCTGCGGGCAATCATCGCCCTGCACGACACCACCCTGGGACCGGCCGCAGGTGGCCTGCGTCGTTGGCACTACGCAGACGACTTCGCCGCGCTGGATGACGTGTTGCGCTTGTCCAGAGGGATGACCTACAAGAACGCGTTGGCCGGCCTGCCTTTTGGCGGTGGCAAAGCCGTTATCCTGGCCGATGAACCCGCCACAGAAGCGCAGCTGCATGCCTTTGGCGAACTGGTGGAGTCTCTGGGGGGTCGGTATGTCACCGCGGAAGATGTGGGCGTCAACGTCGCAGATTTACGTTGCGTGGCGCAGCGTACCGACTACGTCAGCGGCGTGGCGACCGCCGCGGGAGGCGATCCTTCGCCCTGGACGGCGCGCGGTGTTGTCCAGGGCATCCGCGCTGCAGTCGGATTCATCGACCCGACGCGTGATCTCGATGATTTGCGGGTCGGTATTCAGGGACTGGGCAACGTGGGCTTCGAAACGGCGCGATTGTTGCGCGAGGCGGGGGCCAGGCTGGTGGCTGCGGATCTCGATAAAGACAAACGCGAACGGGCAGCCGATGAGTTGGGCGCCGAACTCGTGCCGGTGGATGAAATCGTGTCCCAGCCGGTGGATGTGTTCGTGCCCTGCGCGTTGGGCGGCGTGTTGACCTGCGATTCGGTATCCCGGCTCCAGGCGAACGTGGTTGCGGGCGCGGCGAACAACCAGCTGTTCGATGCGGCAGCCGGTACGGCGCTCATGCGGCGCGGGATACTCTATGCACCGGACTATGTCATCAACGCCGGTGGAATCATCAGCGTCGCTCGAGAGTACCTGGGCGAAGGCGATGTCGCGCAGCTCGCCCGGGCGGTCGACCGAATTGGTGAACGCCTGCTGGAGATATTCGAACGCGCCCAGCGCGCAAAGCGACCGAGCAACCTCGAAGCCGACCAGATGGCCGAACGGATTCTCGATGCGGCTCGCGGTGAAGCGCCGGCGCAGGCGCCGCTACGTCCAGTACGGGTCGCGTAGCTGGCGCGTATAGAGCTTACCGGTGGCGTGACGCGGTAGAGATTCGTGGAAGTCGATCGACTTCGGGCACTTGAGATGGGCCAGATGCTCCCGGCAATGGTCAATCAGCTCGCGAGCCCGGGCGTCATCAGCGGCCAGACCTGCGCGTAGCTCGACGGCGGCCTTGACCTCTTCGCCGAATTCCGGGTGCGGGATACCAAACACTGCGACGTCTGAAACCGCGGGATGACGCAGCAACAGATCTTCGATTTCCCGCGGATAGATGTTCACGCCGCCGGATATGATCATGTATGAGGACCGACCGGTCAGATACAGGTAGCCCTCGTCATCCAAGTGGCCGATGTCGCCCAGTGTCGAGTAGCCTTGCGGGCTGCGACTGCGCGCAGTCTTCTCCGGATCCTTGTAGTACTCGAACGCTGGACCGCCCTCGAAGTACACGAGTCCGTCCTGGCCGGCCGGCAATTCCCGCCCAGCGGCATCGAGAATGCGCAGTGTGCCCAGCAATGGCGTGCCGACGGACCCGGGATGGGCAAGCCACTGCTGGGGATCGATTGCGGTCTGACCGTTGCCCTCGGTTCCTGAGTAGTACTCGTAGAGAATCGGTCCCCACCAGTCGAACATGGCTCGCTTGACCTCAACCGGGCAGGGTGCAGCCGCATGAACGCGAACCGGTGGCTGGACAGGTCCCAGCGGGCACGCACCTCCGGTTCGAGCTGCAGCAGCCGGACGAACATCGTCGGGACCCATTGGCTGTGGGTCACCCGGTGGCGTTCGATCAGCTCCAGGGCGCTGCGCGGCGTGAATTTCGGCATGATCACGCTGGTTGCGCCCACCCGCAGCGCCATGGCGTTGTAGCGCAGTGGCGCGGAGTGATACAGCGGCGCCGTCGACAGATACACCATCGACGCATCGATCCGGTGCAGCCTGAGGCGCCGCCGCATCAGTTCCGAGGTGGTTCCCAGAGATGTGCCCGGCGGAGCGTGGCGAACTCCCTTGGGCGGTCCAGTGGTCCCGGAGGAGTACAGCATCTCGGCGCCCTCACAGGCGTCGCTGAGCAACTGATCGGACGCGGCCCGAGTCAGGGAGTGCCAGTCGGACAGTAACAACTGATGGGCTTGGGGAGCGTCCGTGACCTTGCCCGCCTGGGTTTCCGATACGATCAGTACCTGCGCATCGCAGTCGTTCAGTATCCAGGCGATCTCGTCGCGCTGGAACTGCACGCTGATGGGTGTGAAGTACAGGCCCGCAAGCTGAGCAGCCCAGTAGATCGGCAGGAACTCGGGACAGTTCTCGACGAGCAGTGCGATCCCGTCGCCGGTCCGCAGACCGAGGTCCCGAAACACCCGCGCCCCGCGACACGACAGGGATGCGAGTTCTGCGTAGCTCATCACCTGGCCGGTGTCGGCCATGATCAGGGCCGGGCGGTCCGGTGTTTCCCGCGCGTGAACGAGCGGGTGCAGCGGCTGCCGTGCCGTAGATTCAGGTGGGTTGGGGCTCAGGTCTTCTTTTCGTTGCTTGGGACGGGCATTGGAAACGGTGTGACATTCTCACCCTTGCTCTCGGTGACTTTGGCGACGCCCTCTTTTTCGACTTCGTCGATCCGGACGATGGCATGCATCGGAATGAAGCTGCGCTGGACGCCCTCGAACTCCTGGCGCAGCTTGTCTTCGCCTGGATCGATCACCACCTTGGTGCGCTCGCCAAAGATGTAGTCTTCGATCTCAATGAAGCCGTACAGATCACTCTGGTAGATCGAGTGGGCGTAGACCTCGTAGACCTGACCCTGATTGTGGAACAGAACCTTATAGATATGTTCCTGGGTATTGCTCATTCCTCTGCCTGATTTGGATTTAGCCACCGTTATATAGAGCCTCATGCTGGGATTTCAAGTGTTGCGGTAGCCCCCTATAATCTGTGCCCCCTATAGTGCCAGAGTACGCGCAAGCGCGAACGCAAAAAAGATGTCCGGGAAAGTCTTCATTCAGACCCACGGCTGCCAGATGAACGAGTACGATTCGGCACGTATGCTCGACCTGCTCAAGGTCAGCCATGGGCTGGAGCCGACCGATGCAGCGGAAGATGCGGACCTGCTGCTGCTTAACACCTGTTCGATTCGGGAAAAAGCCCAGGAGAAGGTATTCCATCAGCTCGGCCGCTGGAAGCGCCTGAAGGTCCGCAATCCCGACCTGCTGATCGGTGTGGGTGGTTGTGTTGCCAGTCAGGAAGGTGCCGCGATTCATGCCCGGGCGCCCTACGTCGACCTCGTGTTCGGCCCGCAGACGTTGCATCGCCTGCCGGCCATGATCGATGAAGCCCGGGCCAGGCGTGGTGTTCCCGTGGTGGACATCAGTTTCCCCGAGATCGAAAAGTTCGATCGTCTGCCGGCACCGACGGCGGAAGGTCCAAGTGCCTTCGTGTCGGTCATGGAAGGGTGCAGCAAGTACTGCAGCTTCTGCGTAGTGCCTTACACCCGGGGCGAGGAAGTCAGTCGACCGGTGGATGACGTGTTGAGGGAAATCGGACAACTCGCTGATCAGGGAGTGCGAGAGGTCAACCTGCTGGGGCAGAACGTGAATGCCTACCGGGGTCTGATCGATTCGGGCAGCGCTGGCGATGCCGATGGTGTTGCTACGGCGGATCTTGCGGAACTGATCTGTTACGTGGCGGACATCCCGCGCATCGACCGAATCCGCTTCACCACTTCGCATCCGGTCGAGTTTTCCGATGCATTGATCGACGTGTACGCGGAGGTACCGGAACTGGTCAGTCACGTGCACTTGCCGGTTCAGTCGGGATCGGATCGGATCCTCGCGCTGATGAAGCGCGGCCATACGGTGCTCGAATACAAAGATCGGATCCGCAGGCTGCGCCGGATTCGTCCGGACATCAGTCTGTCATCGGACTTCATCGTCGGATTTCCGGGTGAAACGCAAGCTGACTTCGATGCCACCATGGCGCTGATTGCCGAGATCGGCTTCGATACGTCCTTCAGCTTCGTCTACAGCCCCCGGCCGGGAACGCCCGCGGCCAGCCTGCCGGACGACACGCCTCAAACGCTCAAGAAGCAGCGCCTGGGTCTGCTTCAGACGCGCATCCGGCAGCAGGCGGACGCGATCAGCGCGGCGATGGTCGGCACGCGACAACGGGTGCTGGTCACCGGCCGGTCGAAAAAGGACCCGAGCCAGCTGCAGGCGCGGACGGAAAATAATCGGGTGGTGAATTTCTCAGCCGACGAACGGTTGATTGGGAGTTTTACCGACGTCCTGATCGATCAGGCGATGCCGAATTCACTTCGCGGCCACCTGGCCTCAGGCGTGAAAACTTCGTTTGACAGGGTCGGTCGCCCGGATATCCTAGAGCCTTCACTCGATTCGGTGTGAATTTGAACGACATCGCCAATCCGGTCGCAGCGCATACTGCAAACGTCGTCCTCGAGCCGAACGAATCCACCCGCCTGGCCGCTCTGTGCGGGCCGTTCGATCAGAATCTCAAGTACCTCGAAGATCGGCTGGGTATCCAGGTGCGCAACCGGGGCAACGAGTTCCAGCTGTCGGGTCTTCAGTCCAACGTCGAAGTGTGTGAAGCGTTGCTGAAACGGCTCTATGAAGATGCGCGAGACGAGCCGCTCGATTCCCAGGCCATTCACCTTTATCTGCAGGAGTCTGGCGTTGAAGCGTTGCTGAACCCGACCGCGGAGCCGGAGGCAAACATCATTCGTACCCGGCGCAAAACCATCAAGCCGCGCGGCGCGAATCAAATCAGTTACGTCCAGGCAATTCAGACCACGGATATCAGTTTCGGCGTCGGACCGGCCGGTACCGGCAAGACCTATCTGGCAGTCGCCTGCGCCGTGGCCGCGCTGGAAGGCCAGCGGGTCAATCGGATACTGCTGGTCCGACCGGCGGTTGAGGCCGGTGAGAAGCTGGGCTTTCTGCCGGGTGATCTGGCACAGAAGATAGACCCCTACCTGCGCCCGTTGTACGACGCGTTGTACGAAATGATGGGCGTCGAGCGGGTCCACAAGTACATCGAACGCAACATCATCGAGGTCGCGCCGCTTGCCTATATGCGCGGCCGCACGCTGAACAACGCCTTCATCATTCTCGATGAAAGTCAGAACACGACGGCCGCACAGATGAAGATGTTTCTGACGCGAATCGGCTTTGGCTCGACAGCGGTGATTACCGGCGACATCACGCAGATCGATTTGCCGCGGGGCAGCCGTTCGGGATTGATCCACGTCATCGATATTCTGCGGGAGGTGAACGGTCTCTCGTTCACGCGGTTTGGCTCTAAAGACGTCGTTCGCCATCCGCTGGTGCAGCGCATCGTCGAAGCGTACGCCGTCAATGACGTTGTCGAAGCGTCTCGGGGGTCGGATTCAGGAACTGATGAGCGACACGGGCGCTGATCCCTCGGCCTGCATCGACGTCCAGTTTGCCAGCGGCCATCGGCCGTTGCCGGGCCGACGGCAGCTGTGCGCCTGGGCGGCGGCAACGCTCGCATCGGAAGGTCAACCTGGCGGGCACATCTGTGTGCGGATCGTGGATGAGGAGGAGGGGCGCAAGCTCAATGCGCGCTACCGGGGAATCGATCGAGCCACCAATGTTCTGTCGTTCGCGGCGGATCAGGAAGGGCTGCCGGCGGAACTCGCACCCCTCGGCGATATCCTGTTGTGCGCGCCGATCGTGGTGCGCGAATCACAGCAACAACATAAGGCGGTGAACGATCACTGGGCACATCTGGTGGTGCATGGTGTGCTGCATCTTTTGGGGTATGATCATGAATCGGAGGATGAGGCGCGCACAATGGAAGGTCGAGAGATCGACGTCCTGGAGCGTTTGGGAATCCCGAACCCCTACCGGCAACCGCAGGCTGCGGACCCCTAGATGAGCGAACCCGATCGCGGCGACGGTGGCGTACGCTCATGGCTGGGACGTGTCACCGATCTGTTCAGCGGCGAACCCTCGGATCGCAAGGATCTCATGGAGATGGTGCGGGATGCCGCCGACCGCCAACTGGTCGACGGCGAGGTTCTGAACATCATATTCGGCGCGCTGACCATGTCGGATATGCACGCCCGCGACATCATGATCCCCCGGTCGCAGCTGGTCACGGTGTGCGCCGATACGCGGCTCGAAGAATTTCTGCCGGTGATCATCAACTCCAAACACTCGCGCTTTCCGGTCATTGGTGATGACCTCGATGACGTCAAGGGCATTCTGCATGCCAAGGATCTGTTGCCGCTGCTGCTTCAGGACGACTGGGACGACTTCGACATCAAGGATTGCATACGGCCGGCGACGGTGGTTCCGGAGAGCAAACGCTTGAACGTGCTGCTGCAGGAGTTTCGCAGTACGCGCAATCACATGGCGGTGGTGGTCGATGAATACGGTCACGTCTCAGGGGCGATCACCATCGAGGATGTGGTGGAGCAGATCGTCGGGGACATCGAGGATGAGTACGATGTCGACGAAGAAAGCTTCATCAAGGAGCTGGATGCGCGCAACTTCACGGTCAAGGCAACGACTCCCATCGACGAGTTCAACGAGTATTTCGACACCGATTTCGACGCTAATGAGTTCGATACCATTGGCGGGGTCCTGTTGAAGCAGATCGGTCACTTGCCGACGCGGGAGGAGACGGGCCGCTTCGGTGACTTCCAGTTCCGGGTGCTCGCCGCCGACAGCCGTCGCATTCGACTGTTGCACATGACGCGCCTGGAACGCGACGCGTGAGCGATTTTCCTACTCCCAGGGTGCCCGTCCGCTAGCGATGCGGGGCCTCACAGCGCGGATTTTCCCGCCGGCGTTCTGGGCAGCTTTGCTCGCGGGTGCGGCGCTGCCCTTTGCGCTTGCTCCCTTCGATTACTGGCTGCTCGCGCCTGCGTCGGCGGGCGCGCTGTTGTGGGTACTGAACAGGGCACTGCCGCACAGTACCGCCATGCTCGGTTGGTGGTACGGCGTGGGGAAGTACGCGGCTGGCGTGTCGTGGATCTACGTCAGTATTCACGATTACGGCCACGCGACCCCCGCACTGGCGGGTTTCCTGGTGCTGCTGTTCGTCGCCGGACTGGCGTTGTTCTCATCGTTGCAGGGCTGGGTCTATGGTCGCTGGCTGCGCACGGCGCGGCCACTGGCCGATGGCTTTGCGTTTGCAGCCACCTGGACATTGACTGAATGGCTCCTGACATGGGTGCTGACCGGATTTCCGTGGCTGTTCATTGGCTATGCCCACATTGACGACCCGCTGGGGGCGTTGGCCCCGGTGGGTGGAGTCTTGCTGGTGGGTTTCGCCTCGGTCTTCTCAGTGGCGTTCGTCGTTGCCGTGCTGGAAACGATTGGATGGCGCAAACGTCTGGTGGGCGTGACCCTGGCGCTGCTTCCGTGGCTCGTGGCCTGGCCACTCCAGTCGAAGCAATGGGTCGAGACAGGTGATTCGGGTCGGGTGGCATTGGTCCAGAGCAACATCGGGCAGGACATCAAATGGCGCATGGACAGCATCGGCATGATCCTGGATCGGCACCGACGGCTGACCGCCGGGCATTGGGACAACGATCTGGTGATCTGGCCGGAAGCGGCTATCACGATTTTCCAGCGCCAGGCGGTCGACTACCTCGCAGAGATGGATCGGCGGGCGCGGGCGGGGGGTGCCACCCTGATCCTCGGCGTACCGGCCTATGAAATCAGTCCGGGTGCGCCTGCCAGCGACGGCGTGTTCCGGAACACGGCGGTGGCCCTTGGCAACGGCGAGGGTCGCTACGTGAAGCAGCGTCTGGTGCCATTCGGCGAGTACGTTCCACTGGCGGGCCTGCTGCGCGGGGTCATTGAATTCTTCAACCTGCCGATGTCGCGGACCGAACCGGGCCCTGAGAATCAGCCATTGCTGCGCGCTGGGCCCTGGGGCGTGGCAATGGCGATCTGCTACGAAATCGTCTATCCCGATCTGGTGCGGCGCAGCGCGCGCGAGGCGGATGTGTTGGTGACCATCAGCAACGACTCCTGGTTCGGTAATTCGACCGGACCGCTGCAGCACGTGCAGATGGCGCGCATGCGCGCGCGCGAGAACGGCCGATGGGTGTTGCGGGCGACCAACAATGGGGTCACGGCGATCATCGATGCACACGGTACGGTGCGCGCCAAGTTGCCCCAGTTCGAGACCGGGGTTCTCGAAGGACACTTCACGGCAATGAACGGCACCACGCCATTTGGCCGGTATGGTCATCTACCGTTGCTGGTCGGGCTGGCGCTGATCCTCGCCGGTACACTTGTTCGGGTGGTATCCTTGCGACCTTTTTTTCGACGCACTTGACGAATCTGATGAGTACGGAATTCGAACGCTACGACCCGATCGCCATTGAGGAAAAATGGCAGGCGGAATGGGCTGAGCATGGGACTAATACGTTCACCACCCAGGACCTGCGCACGGCGAAGGATCCATTCTTCAACCTGATGATGTTCCCCTACCCGTCGGCCGAAGGGCTGCACATCGGCAACATCTTTGCGTTCACCGGCGCCGACGTCCATGGCCGCTACCAGCGGCTGCTTGGTCGCGACGTGTTTGAGCCGATTGGCTTCGATGCGTTCGGCATTCATTCGGAAAACTACGCGCTCAAGGTGGGCACCAATCCCAATGAGCTGATTCCACGGAATGTCGCTAACTTTACCCGTCAGTTGAAGCGCATGGGTGGCATGTTCGATTGGGACCATGCCGTGGACACCACGCAACCCGAGTATTACAAGTGGACCCAGTGGATCTTCCTGGAACTGTTCAAGGGCGGACTCGCGGAGCAGCGCAAGGCGCCGGTCAACTGGTGTCCCTCCTGTAAAACGGTGCTGGCCAACGAGCAGGTCATTCAGGGTGTGTGCGAGCGCTGCGATACGCAGGTCGAACAGCGCGAGTTCCTGCAATGGTTCTTCAACATCACGCGTTATGCCGGGCGCCTGTTGGATAACATCGAAGGGCTCGACTGGTCTGACGCCACGCGCAAGGCCCAGGCCAACTGGATTGGCCGCAGCGAAGGCGCTGAAGTGCAATTCGCGGTTCAGGACGCAGCCCAGACACTGCCGGTGTTTACTACCCGACCGGATACCCTGTTCGGTGCAACCTATATGGTGCTGGCACCAGAGCACGATCTGGTGGACGTGTTGACCACGGACGAGCAACGCGTCGCCGTCGATGCGTACCGCGCGGAGGTTGCCAGCCGCGATCTGATCGAACGCCAGAAAATCGACAAGGACAAAACCGGCGTATTCACCGGTGGGTATTGCATCAATCCGGTGACGCATCAGCCGATCCCGGTCTGGATTGCGGATTACGTGCTGATGGCCTACGGCACGGGCGCAATCATGGCCGTCCCGGGTCACGACGAGCGGGATTTCGGCTTCGCTGCGGCGTTCGATCTGCCGATTGTCCGGGTCATTGCGGCGCCCGGCGACGATGCATCGACCGTGCTCGACGAGGCGTACACCGGTGATGGCGTGCTGGTCAACTCCGGCGACTTCGATGGCTTGTCGGTGGACGCGGCTAAACGTGCCATCGTCGAACAGTTGGCAGACGAGGGCCGGGCCGAAGCCAAGATAAACTATCGCCTGCACGACTGGTGCGTGTCCCGGCAGCGCTACTGGGGCCCGCCGATCCCGATCATTCATTGTGACGCCTGCGGTCCCGTTCCGGTCCCGGTGAATGAACTCCCGGTACTGCTGCCGCGCCTCGAAGATTTTAAGCCGGACGACTCGGGAGTCAGCCCGCTGGCGCGGCTCAAGGAATGGTACGAAACCCAATGCCCCGACTGCGGCGGCGCTGCGCGCCGCGAAACCGACGTGTCGGACACGTTTCTCGACTCGGCCTGGTACTTTATTCGCTATCCGAGTGCCGAGCTGAACGACGTTCCCTTCGACCCCGAGCTGACGGCCAAGTGGTTGCCGGTGGATACTTACATCGGTGGCCATGAGCACGCGGTGCTGCATCTGATGTACGCGCGGTTCATCACCATGGCGCTGCACGATCTCGGACACATTGATTTCGATGAGCCCTTCAGCCGCTTCCGGGCGCACGGCCTGATCATCAACGAAGGCTCGAAGATGTCGAAGAGCCGGGGCACCGTCGTCGTTCCGGACAGCATCATCGATCAGTTCGGGGCGGATACGTTGCGGGTGTTTCTGATGTTCCTCGGACCCTTCGAACAGGGTGGCGACTACCGGGAGCAGGGTCTGCACGGGCCACACGGCTTCCTTTCGCGGCTCTGGCAGAGCGTGGTGCAGGCGGAGGACCGGTCGCCCGACGCGCGGGTCGAGCGCAAACTTCACCAGACGATTCGCCAGGTGTCCGAACAACTACCGGCCCTTCAGTACAACACGGCGATCGCGGCAATGATGGAGTACCTGAACGTAGTGCGGGCGGGTGGCCGCATCGCGGCGCGAGGTGAAGTGGAACCACTGGTGGTGATGATCGCGCCCTTTGCGCCACACATTGCCGAAGAGTTGTACCAGCGGCTTGGCTACAAAGACAGTGTGTTCGAATCGGCCGAGTGGCCGAGTTACGATCCGGCGAAGCTGGTCGAAGAGCGCTTGGAGATCGTCGTGCAGGTACAGGGCAAAGTTCGCGGGCAGGTTCAGGTCGCGGCCGACGCCGATGAGGAAACCGTTACTCAGGCGGCCCTTGGCAACGACAATGTCAGCCGGTTCCTCAAGGGCAAGACCGTTCGTAAGACGATCTATGTTCCCGGGAAACTGATCAACTTCGTGGTCGGATGAAGCGCGCAGCGCCCGGGGCGATAGTCATGCTATGGGTGCTGGCCGGCTGCGGTTTCCACCTGCGTGGCAACGAACTGAGCGCGAATTTCGAACGCGTGTATGTCAGCTCTGTGCGCGCTGTCACCATCGAGCGTCAGCTGGCACGTTCGCTTGGATTCGCCGGCGTCGAAGTCGTTACGGATCGGTCTGCGGCGGATGTCGTCATCGATCTGACGGCTCAGCGTGACAACCGGCGCAGCATCTCGGTCACGGAACGGGTACGGACCGCCGAGTACGAAATCTCGCTCGAGATTCGTTATCGCATAGTTGCTCAGGAACCGGCAGGTGCCGATACCGAACCTGTCCAGACGTTGCTCGTCGAAGAACGCTCGATTCGCGTGGCCCGGACGTACCGGCTCGACCGCAACAACATCGTGGGCAGCAGCGAAGAGCAGGCGTTGCTGCGGGGCGAGATGGAACAGGATCTGGTGCAGCAGATCCTGCGCAGTCTCGACACGGCGACTCGTAGCCGGGCGAGCACCCCGGAGGCAACCACGCATGCAGATCCGGCCTGAAGAGCTTCCGGCGCACCTCGAGGGACCCCTGGCGCCCGTTTACCTGATCTGTGGGGGCGAGCCGCTACTGGTTCAGGAGGCCTGTGACGAGGTGATTGCTGCGGCGCGCGGCCAGGGCTACGCCGAACGCCAGGTGATGCACGTCGATTCGGGGTTCAGCTGGGCTGAATTGCGGAACAGCGCCGCCAACATGTCACTATTTTCCGAACGCCGCCTGTTGGATCTGCGTCTGACGCCAAAGCAGTTCGATCGCGCGGCATCCGATGCATTGCGCGCGTACCTGGAAGCTCCTGTCGAGGATGCGTTGCTGCTTGTGCGCACCGAGCGCCTGGACTCCCGGCAGCGCAATACTGCGTGGTTCAAGGCATTTCAAAAGAGTGCCGGCGTGGTGCAGGTGTGGCCGGTCGATGTGGCCGAAATGCCGCGTTGGCTGTCGCGGCGCTGCGAACGCGCCGGAATCACGCTGGATCGAGACGCGCTCACCTTTTTCAGTGAGCGAATGGAAGGCAATCTGCTGGCCGCCGTGCAGGAAATCGAGAAGCTGAAGCTGCTGGAGCTCACGATGCCGGTCTCGCTGGCCGCGCTGCAGGACGCCGTGCTGGACGCCTCACACTACGATGCCTTCGACCTGACGGATGCCGCATTGGCGGGGCAACCAGGCCGGGTGAGGCACATCATTTCGGTGCTGCGCCAGGAAGGAATACAACCCCTGGCCGCCCACGGGTCGTTCGTCAGCCAGCTACGCCAACTGATCGAGGGGCCCCGACGCGGGCTCCCGAGGCAGCGCGAGCGTTTGCTGCGAGACGCCGGGCGGCGTCTCGGGCGTGCCGAACTCGAGCAGTTGCTCATCGATTCGGCACTGGTGGATCAGCGCGTCAAAGGGCTGCGCAAAGGAGACCCCTGGCGCACGCTGGAGTTACTGCTGTTGCGCCTGGCGGGCGTTCGGCTCCTGCTGACTGACACTCCCTAGCCATCAACCGCTCCAATCGGCCGTACCAGCAGACCGGAGATCGCTTTCGGCAGTTGAGTGGTCAGGATCGACAGGCCAGCTTCGAGTTCGCTGGACCGTACCAGAATTCGATACTCGCCGGCCTGGGTCTGATGATCACCGAGGCGTTCCACCGTCAGCGCTTTCAGACGACTGTTGTGCACCTGGTAGATGCGGTCGTTTTCGTAGATCGATTGCACGGGCAGGGCGACGAGGTTGGCCTCGGGCGGCAGCGTAATCGTCAGGTTCACGACCCGGCCGACTTCCGGCGGGGCTGAACCCGCCGCCGCATTGATCTCGAAGAACGCGTCGCTGCCACTGTGGCCTGCGCGGACGTTCCCGGCGAAGCGCGTGAGCAGAAGTGCAGTCTGCACGCCGCCGATCATCGCAGCGGCCGTGATCGGCTGACCGGCGCGCAGATATCGCCGGACGCGCGCCCGGTAGGTGTCCGGAATGGGTGCGCGCACCTCGAATCCCGAGGCATCTGCCACCTCGACCAGCACTGCGCCGCTGGCGCTGTAGTCACCCGGCGATGCGTCGACCGATATCACCGGTCCGGAGAAGGGCGCGCGAATCGTCGCATGATCCAGGTCGAGCCGCGCCTGGTCGAGCAGCGCCTCGGCCTTGGCGACCCGCGCCCGCTGGGCGCTCAGCTGATTCGGGAAGTCCGCCAGCTCCCGCAGATGCCGCTGATACTCGATGCTGGCAGCACTGGTTTGCTGCACCACGTCGTCGAGCAATGAACGGGAGATCATGCGACGCTCGAAGAGGCCTTCGTGTCGCTCGAGTTTGGTCTGCGAGATTCGGTGCATGGCCACGAAATGTTCGGAGGACTTTTCGATCAGATTCAAGGCCATGGAAATAGAATTGAGATTCGCACGCTCCTGGTCGAGTTCCGCGGCACGCCGCCGCTCGGTAAGCTCCAACCCGTCACGGCGCAGCTCAACCAGTACGTCACCGGCCGCCACCCACTCCCCTTCGCGCACGTGGACCTGGGCGATCTCTGCGATCAGATTGGTACGGATTCGGCTCTGGCGCGATGACTCCACGCGCCCGTAGCTCGAGAACTTCGGGCTCAACATGGCCGGTTCCGCGATCATCACCGAGACGGGCCACGCCCGCTCCCGGGGCGTTTCGGGCACCGCGTTGGGCGCGGTCGCGAAGATCGATACGCTGGCAAGCGCCGACACTGCAAGAAAACCGATGCCGACGGCGGCTCTGCGCAGCCGGGGACGCCGCCGCAGAGAACTCACGATCTCGCTCAGCGTTCTGGTTGACGTCATGCGTTTGCTCCTTGAGATGGCCGCGCGCGCGCTAGCAGGCGCGCAACCGCGTCCCCGAGATTGATCTTGAGCTGCTCCAGCAGCAGCACGAGCGCTGGGATGACCAGCAGGACCAGCAACGTCGAGAACCCCAGACCGAAGCAGATGGTGACTGCGATAGGCGTGATGTACATGGCCATGGTCGAGGACTCGAAGATCAGTGGCAGCAACCCTGCAATGGTTGTGAGCGACGTGAGAATTACCGCTCGAAAGCGTGCGCTGATAGCTTCGAACAATGCCTGTTTGATCTGCGTACCGGCTTCGACGCTGCGCTTGACGAAGCTGATCAACACGATTGAGTCGTTGACCACGATCCCGGTAAGCGAAAAGAATGCGAGCAGGGACATGGCGCCAATGTCCATACCGAGCAGCCAGTGTCCGACAATCGCGCCGGTCAAACCGAATGGGATGGCCGTCATGATGGCGAGTGGCCACAGGTAGGAGGCGAATACCCAGGCAAGAATCAGGTAGATAAGGATCAGACTCAGTACGGCTCCAACCCCCATGACCTCGAGCATCACCTGGTCCTGGCGCGACTTGCCCGACAGTCCGAACGTCAGGTCGTAGCGCTCCAGGATCGGGGCCAGGCGATTCTCTTCGAGGTCGGCCACGATGGAGATCGCGTTGTTGGCTTCTTCATCCACATCGGCATAGATCCGAATGGCCATTTCGGAGTCCTGGTGACGGATCACGTCGATGCCGCGCCGGTTGTGCAGGGTTGCGACGTTGGCCAGCGGTACGAACGTTCCGTCCGGCGTGCGGATCGGAAACTGTTGCAACGACGCGAGATTGTCGCGCTCCGCGTCCGGCAGCATGACCCTGACTTCGAGTTCCGAGTTGTTCTGATTGAAGATCTGCACCCGGCGGCCGTTGTAAGCGGACCGCAACTGGCTGCCGAGACTCTCGCTGGTGAGTCCAAGTGTGCGACCGGTGGGCGTGAGGCGGTAGATCAGTTGCTCCTTGCCGTAAGGTAGATCGTCGGTGACGTTGGATACACCCGGGTATCCCGCCAGCTCTGCCTTCAGCAGATCCGCGCCCTGCCGGAGCTGCTCGATGGATGTCCCTCTCAGTGCGAGCGCGATATCCGATTGGCCATTGTTCGCGCCGCCTTCCACCGCAAGCAGCAGTTGCTCTACATAGGGTGGCTGGTTGACGTAGCTGCGCCACGCCTCGACGAACTCCGTCGGCGCGAGTGTGCGTGCTTCCTCTAACGCGTAGGGCGCATCGATCGACGCGTACTGAACGCCGGTCTCCTGCTCTTTGTTGAACTCAGCCAGGTTGTACTTGGTCACCCAGCTTTGCACGTTGGCGTAGTCGTGTTCCCGATTCACCCGTTCGAGGCCGGCTTCGAGTTCGTCGATGAAGTGCTGCTTCTGGGCATCACTGGCCGACGCGCTGAACTCGACGTTGGCGCTCAAGCTCTGGAGGTCGAATCCCATGACGAACGCGATGCCGACATGTTGTGATGCGACCAGACTGAACGCGCAGATCATGGCGCCGAGGGCGGCGCACACGGTGGCGCCGGGGTAGTCCAGGGCACGTCGTACCAACGGTTCGAATCGTTCCCGGCGAAGGCGGGTGAAGGCGGCATCGAAGCGCTGTCGGAACTTGGATACCGAACCGGCCTGCTGGCGTTCGAAAGCAGACTTGAGGTGGCCGGGCAGCACGGCGAAGCACTCGATCAGTGACGCCAGGATGACGCACAGCAGCACCGTCGGTAGCGCCAGCACGCTTGCGCCCAGCCGCCCGCCGACCAGGATCAGTGGCAGAAACGCGGCCAGGGTGGTCAGGGACGACGTCACTACCGGAACCCACATGCGCTGCGCCCCGGCGACGGCGGCGTCGACCGGCGACTTGCCGGACTCGAACTGGGTGACCGCATCCTCGCCCACTACAATTGCGTCGTCGACAACGATACCCAGCGCCATGATGAAGCCGATCAGCGCAATGATGCTGACGCCGTAGCCGAACACGCTGTAGAACAGGGCCAGCGCGAGCATGAAGCTCACCGGAATGCCGACCGTAACCCACCAGCCGACCCGTACGGGAAGAAACGCGAATAACGTCAGTACCACCAGGAGCAGACCGGTCAAGCCGTTCTTCACGATCATGCCGAGCTGCGCTCCCAGCAGGTCCCAGACGTTGTTGTAAAGCGTCAGCTCCACGCCCTCGGGCAGTGTCGGACGTACTTCTGCGAGCCAGGTCTTGAGCACTTGTTCCGCTTGCCAGGCATCCGAGTGAGTGCTGCGCCACAGGATCATTTCGATGGCTGGCTGGCCGTTCTGTGTGACGATGGGCTGACCATCCCTGGGGCGTTGCACCACCTCGGCGATATTTCCCAGTCGGATCAGTTGATCGGCGTTGCGGATGTACAGCTGCTCGAAGCTCAACGGGTCGCGTTGCTGATCGAGGCTGCGCAATTGCCGAGACCCCTGGCCCCGGCCCACGGTGCCGGCGGGTACGTTCCGGCTGACGCGAGCCACCTCGGCGGCGAGTTCGTCCATGGTCAGACCAAGCTCGTGCAATCGCTGGCCACCAATCAGCAGCGCAATCTCCTCTTCGGGGAGACCGTCGTAAAGCACGCCTTCGATGCCGCGGCTCAGCAGATCTTTCTCGAGCGCGCGGACCAGGGGAATCAGCTCGTTGATGTCGTCCGGACCGGTGACCAGTACGGCGGCGATGGGTTCCATATCGATCCAACGGCGAACGGTCGGTGGCTCGATGTCCAGTGGCAGGTTGCGGATATTCGCCACGCGCTGCTTGACCTGATCGAGGGCGACCACCATGTCGGCGTCGTAGTCGAACATCACCCGGATCTGCACGTTGCCGTTGTTGGTCCGGGAGGTCAGTTCGCGGAGTGAGTTGAGCGTCCTGAGCTGCTGTTCGATCGGCGTGGTGACTAGTTCTTCGATGTCTTCCGCCGCGGCCCCCCGCCATTCCACTTCGACGAAGATCAGCGGCAACGCCATGGGCGGATCCAGCGACGACGGAATGCTCTTGATGGCCCAGAGGCCGGCGAGCGTCATCATGATCATGGCCAGGTTGGCGGCCACCCGGTGCTCGGCAAGCAGGCGGATCACCGCTCGCCTCCGAGCGGATTATTCTTCTGTTGTCGTTGGATCCCCATCCCGGCAAGTCTTCTTCGAGTCAGCAATGCCATGCCCTTTGGCAGTACAACTATCGTGCCAGGTTCCGTAGAATCTATAGCCTATTGAAATCGTTCGATATTTTGTCTTGAGTGTGTGGCGGTGATTTCCATTTCTGCAGCCAACCTCAAGATGATGGTCAATTAGACCAAAAGTTGGCGTCAGTTCACGTGGGTCTCGGCCTCGCGACCGAGTTCGATCAGACGGAGGTTGCCGTCATGATTGGCGAGCCGGGTGACGGAACCGTTGTCGGGGCGAAAGCAGATCATTCGGTCGTCGCGCGTAGCTGCGCCCACGGCCACGTTGATGGCGATGAAGTGACAGAACACTACGCTGTCATCCTGCATGTCGAGCAGGCAGTCGAGCAACGCCTGACGCCACAGGTGCAGCCGCTGGTCGAGATTCTCCCAGCGCTCCGGCATCACCGTCGCCAGCCAGGCGCTACGCTCGCGCAGGTCATCGGTGGGCGCCGGGATCTCGGATACGCGCGGCTCGATGATGGGTTCGCTGCCCCAGCGTTCGGTCAGGGGAGACGCGGTCTCCCGTGCACGGGCGAGGGGGCTGGAGTAGATCTGAAGAGGGCCGTGCGGGGCGAGCACACGGGCGGTCGCTGCCGCCTGTCGCCTGCCGAGATCGTCCAGGCCCGGGTCGAGATGTGCGCCGAACCCGGCCGCGGCTTTCCCGTGACGGACCAGCAACAATGTTGCCAAGGGATTCCCCTGCTTCGTTACGCGGGCGGTTAGTGGTTAAATACGCGATTCGATGCAGTTCAATGAGTTAGAGCGGGTCAGATCCCTCCGGTTGTCCACTCCTCGTTGTCGCTTAGTTGAGATAGACGGACACTTATGAACGTTCACGAATCCGGCTTGTCGCCCGACATGTTACCCGACGTCACGGCAAATGTGCGGGACCTGTTTGGCGTGGACCACGACTTCGAAGTGCCTGCCTTCAGCGATCGTACCCCATACGTTCCCGAGATCGACAAGGCGTACCGGTTCGATCCGGAAACCACCATGGCCATTGCGGCCGGATTTGCGCACAACCGCCGCGTGATGATCCAGGGCTATCACGGGACTGGGAAATCCACCCACATCGAGCAGATTGCTGCGCGCCTGAACTGGCCATGCATCCGGGTGAACCTCGACGGCCACATCAGCCGGATCGATCTGGTCGGCAAGGACGCCATCGTGCTGCAGGACGGCCAGCAGATCACCGAGTTCAGAGAAGGCATCCTGCCCTGGGCCATCCAACACCCAACCGTGCTGGTGTTCGATGAGTACGATGCCGGTCGCCCTGACGTCATGTTCGTCATCCAGCGCGTCCTGGAAACCGACGGCAAGCTGACGCTGCTTGATCAGAACAGGATCATCACCCCGCATCCTGCATTTCGGCTGTTCTCGACGACCAACACCATTGGCCTGGGGGACACCACCGGGCTGTACCACGGCACCCAGCAGATCAACCAGGGTCAGATGGACCGCTGGAACATCGTCACCACGCTCAACTACCTCGAACATGAAGCCGAAGTTGAGATTGTCCTGGGCAAAGAACCGAAGTGGCAGACCGATGAAGGTCGCAAGCTGATCTCCAGTATGGTGGCTGTTGCGGATCTCAGCCGACGCGGCTTCATCAACGGCGACATTTCCGTTGTGATGTCGCCGCGGACCGTGATCACCTGGGCTGAGAACGCTGAGATCTTCGGCGATATCGGCTTCGCCTTCCGGCTGTCGTTCCTCAACAAGTGCGACGAGCTGGAACGGCCCATCGTGTCCGAGTATTACCAGCGTTGCCTGGGCGAAGATCTCGGGGAAGCCACTCGGGGTTTGATCCTGAAGGCGTCCTGACGCGGACGATCTGACGCGGAAAAAGTTGTGACCGATCAGGAACATCCGCTGGAACCGTTCAAGCGGGCCATGACGGCCACCATGCGTGCGCTGTCCGGCAACGACGAGTTGGACGTGAGTTTTGGGCAGGGCGCCCCGACGTCTTCGGGCAATCATGTTCGGGTGCCGCTGCCCGTGGTCGGTTGCGCGTCGCACGAGGTCGACGCGGTTCGCGGAGTGGGCGACGAGTTCGCCCTGAAGATGCGCTATCACGACGCCGCGCTGCATCGGCGCCGGTCACCGCGCAGCGGCGCGGCGCAGGAGATGTTCCAGTGGATCGAGGATGCACGCATCGCCTCGCTAGGATCGCTGCGCATGCATGGCGTCGCCCAGAACCTCGACGCATCGCTGGAATCCCAGTGCCAGGAAGCGGCCTTCGACACCATTACCACCGAGACGGAAGCGCCCCTTAGCGTTGCAGTCGGATTGATGGTGCGCCAGAAGCTCACCGGCCGGGAGTTGCCTCCGTCAGCGGAAAACGTGCTCCGATACTGGCGCGATTACATCGAGGAACGTGCCGGTGGCGACATCGAGTCGCTCAGAGAATGCGTGGAAGACCAGCAGAGCTTCGCCAACGTCTGCCGGGAGATTCTCGCGGATCTTGGCTTTGCCCATGAGATGGACGAGCCGGCGGAACTCGACGAGAACGATCAGGATGCCGAGACGGTCGATGAGTCGGCAACTTCGGATGCAGAGCTGAGTCCAGAAGACGTCGTCCTGGACGAAGACGCCATGTCCGAGGAGGACGCGGACGGCGAGTCTGCCGCCATGCAGATGGAAGCCGATATGGATCTCAGCGAGATGGGCAGCGAAGCCGATCCTGATGAAGCGCCCAACCTGATGCCCGACGACTCCGGTCGGATCCGGATGGATGTCAATTACTCCGCTTACACCACCGAGTTCGACGAGATCATCAAGGCGGAAGATCTGTGTGACGCGGCCGAGCTGATCCGGCTGCGGGCGCTGCTGGATCAGCAACTGGTTTCTCTGCAACATGCAACGTCGAGACTCGCCAACCGGCTGCAGCGGCGCCTGCAGGCGAAACAGAACCGTTCCTGGGAGTTCGACCTCGAAGAAGGCATCCTCGACAGTGGGCGGCTTGCATCGGTGGTGGTCGATCCCACGAATCCGCTTGTCTACAAGCAGGAGAAGGAGACCACCTTCCGCGACACGGTCGTGACCATGTTGATCGATAGCTCCGGCTCGATGCGTGGTCGGTCGATTACCATTGCAGCGATGTGCGGCGATATTCTCGGGCGGACACTGGAGCGCTGTTCGGTAAAGGTCGAGATACTCGGTTTCACGACCAGAGCCTGGCGTGGCGGGCAGTCCCGGGAACAGTGGATTCAAGCGGGCAAGCCGTCGAACCCAGGTCGCCTGAATGATCTGCGACACATCATCTACAAGGGTGCGGATGATCCGTGGCGGCGAAGCCGGCGCAATCTGGGTCTGATGATGCGCGAGGAACTGTTGAAGGAGAACATCGACGGCGAAGGCCTCATCTGGGCCCACAACCGCCTGGTCATTCGTCAGGAGCAGCGCAAAGTGCTGATGGTGATCTCAGACGGATTGCCGGTGGACAACTCGACCCTGCTGGTTAATCCAAGTAACTATCTCGAGCAGCATCTGAAGTATGCGATCGAGATGATCGAAACCCAGTCACCGGTCGAGTTGATTGCGATTGGCATCGGTCACGATGTCACGCACCACTACCAGCGCGCGGTAACCATCACCGATGCCGAACAGCTCGGCGGTGCCATGACCGAGCAGCTCGCATCTCTGTTTGATGTGGATGGTTCTTAGCCGACGACCGTGCAGCGCTTGATCTCGGGCGGTCCGCCCATCAACCCGCCGAACTTAGGTCCCGCGGCTTTGAAGTGCTCGCTCTCACCGTGGGCCGCCATTGCGTCTGCGTCGGTGTACAGCTCCATCACGTAGTAGCTGCCGTCCTCGTCGTCTTTGACCAGGGTATACAGCTCGTTCCCGGGTTCGTTAGCGCGTACCTGGGCCGCCAGCTCCAGCATGACGGCTTCGACTTCCGCCTCCTTGCCTTCCTTGACGTTCAGCTTGGCGATGACTGCGAGCATGGGCTTCTCCCGGCTTGGTAGAGGAATGGCATGATAGCGTCATGCATCGCCAGCCGATACTCGCTGCCCTCGCCGTCTACCGAAACCGCTACCCCGATGAAGCTGATGTCGTGGACAGGTTCGAGGCCTTCGTTCGGGACGAACCGCGGTGCTTCCACAACGACTGCTGGTCAGGACACATCACAGGCTCAGCGTGGCTGCTTGACGGCGCGGGAGTTCGAGCTCTGTTGACCCATCACCGGAAGCTCGACAAGTGGCTGCAACTGGGTGGCCACAGCGATGGCGATCCCGACACGCTTGCGGTCGCATTGCGCGAAGCTCATGAGGAATCCGGCCTGGCCGTTGGCGCGCTCGATCGCGCGATCCTGGATCTGGACATCCATCAGATTCCTGCGCGCGGCACCCAACCGGCTCACTTTCATTTCGATGTTCGGTATCTGCTTCAGGTGTCGGGGGCTGAAACGTTCGCTGTCAGCAATGAATCACACGAACTGGCGTGGGTGGGTGAAGGGGAGCTCGAGTCGTTCAGTCGCGAATGGTCGGTGCTGCGAATGGCGCACAAAGTCCGGACTTCGTGGTACCCGTCTCAGGAGTAAAGGTGGCAGGCGACCGCGCGATCCGAGCCGACGTCGCGCAGGGGAAGCATCGTGGGCGTGGTTTCCCGGCACACATCCATCACCTTCGGGCAACGACCGGCGAACCGGCAGCCGGGTGGAATGTTGATCGAGGAAGGAATCTCCCCACGCATCTCCGTGGGACCCCGGGCTCTTTCGGTTACAGGATCCGGTTCAGGGTTTGAGCTCACCAACAATTGTGTGTAGGGGTGTTTGGGCTCGAAGAACACGTCGTTGGCGGGCCCGATTTCGACCAGCGAGCCCAGGTACATGACCGCCATGCGATCGGACACGTAGCGCACCATCGACAGGTCGTGGGCGATGAACAGCAGGGTCAGGCCCATGGAGCGTTTCAGCTCGTCCAGCAGGTTCACGACCTGAGCCTGTACAGACACGTCCAGCGCCGAGATCGGTTCGTCGCAGACCACGAACTCGGGTTCCAGGATCAAGGCCCTGGCCACGCCGATCCGCTGCCGTTGCCCACCTGAGAACTCATGGGGATAGCGCGACATATGGTCGGATTGCAGGCCGACCCTGTGCAGCCAGTCGGCCACCCGCTCACGCACGCCGGTGGGGCTGAGGTTACTGTGCAGCCGGAGGCCCTCGCCGACGATTTCGCCGACCGTCATGCGTGGGTTCAGCGAAGAGTAGGGGTCCTGGAAGATCATCTGCATGTGTTTCGCGTGGCGCTGAAAATCAGCCGGTCGATACTTCGGAGGCAACAGTTCACCTCGATAGAACGCCTCGCCCGACGTTCGATTATGCAGACCGACCAGGGTCTTGCCGAAGGTCGACTTCCCGGAACCGCTTTCACCGACCAGGCCGACGATCTCTTCGGCGTCGATGGACAGCGACACGTCGTCCACCGCGTGCACCGTCTGGTTCCGGCCGATCTCGAAATGCTTGGTCAGCCGACGTGCTTCGACCAGGGCGGTCATGGCGGCGTCGCTTGTTGATGGGGAATATACAGCGAGTCGATCGTCCGCGGTGAGGCCTCATGCTGCAGCCAGCAGCGTGATTGATGATCGTCCCCGAGTTCAAAGTTCTGGGGGTGGCGGTGCTCGCACAGGTTCATGGCGTGGGGACAACGCGCGAAGTAGCCGCAGCCCGTGGGTGGGTGAAACAGATCTGGAGGGCTGCCGTCAATGGGCGTCAGGGTCTGGGCCGGTCCGTCGATTTCGCTGCGTTGGTTGGTGGGCATGGCGGCGCGCAAACCCAGGGTGTATGGGTGTGCAGAACGATAGAAAATGTCGTCTGCGGTACCGCGCTCCACCACTTCGCCAGCGTACATCACCACCACTTCGTCAGCCATGCGCGCGACTACGCCCAGATCATGGGTGATCAGGATGATCGCCATCTGTTTGTCCCGCTGCAGATCCACCATCAGGTCGAGAATCTGCGCCTGAATGGTGACGTCGAGCGCCGTCGTCGGCTCGTCAGCAATCAGAATCGAGGGTTCGCAGGCGAGCGCCATGGCGATCATGGATCGCTGCAGCATGCCGCCCGAGAACTCGAAGGGATATTGCCGAGCCCGATGGCTCGCATCCGGTATGCGGGTCATATCGAGCAGTTCCACCGCCCGCGCATTTGCGTTTGCCTTGCTGTAACCGCGGTGGACCGTCAGCGTTTCGGCGATCTGGTCACCGATGCGCATGGTCGGATTCAACGAGGTCATCGGATCCTGAAAGATCATGCCGATCCTGCCGCCGCGAATGTCCTCACCGTCGATCCGCTTGTTGCGCAGGATGTCCTGGCCCTCGCCTTCTGCTACCCGAAGCATCGCGGTGCCGCTGGTGATCCGACCAGGAGGCATCGGGATCAGACCCATGATGCTTTGCACGGAGACGGATTTCCCGCAGCCCGACTCGCCCACGATCGCCAGGGTCTTCCCCTGGAAAACGTCGAAGCTGACGCCGCGTACCGCATGTACGGTACCGCCGTAGGTGTCGAACTCGACGCGCAGATCACGCACGGACAGTATCGGCGCGGCTGCCTGTGGACCGGTTCGGGGCCCCGTCCTGGGGTCGCTCGCGGCTTCTGTCATTCCGTGGACCTCATGCGCGCATCCAGTGCGTCGCGCAAACCGTCGCCGAGCAGGTTGAACGCCAGCACCGTGATGCTGATGAACGCGGCGGGAAAGATCAGCTCGTGGGGATGGCTGAGCATCGTCTTGATGCCCTCGTTGCACATGCTGCCCCAGGACGGTATCGGCGGCGCCACGCCCATGCCGATGAATGACAGGAATGCTTCGGTGAAGATCGCGCTCGGCACGGCGAAGGTGAGCGTGACGAGAATCACCCCCATGGTGTTCGGAATCATGTGCCGCAACACCAGATAGTATGTCTTGGCCCCGAGCAGTTGGGATGCGCTGATATAACCTTCCTGGCGGATCTGCAGTATCTGGCCACGCACCAATCGGGCGGTAGCCGGCCAGCTGAGCAGTACCAGGGCGAGCAGCATCGGCAGGATTCCGCTCTCGCCCGGGCCGATGCCGAAGGCGATCTTGAACAGAATCATGAACAGCAGGAACGGCAAAGCGACCACGAAATCGGCGAAACGCATCATCGCCTGGTCGGTCCGGCCGCCCAGAAATCCGGCGGTACTGCCGAACAGAATGCCGGCCAGCACGAACAGCATGGGCGCGACGATGCCGATGAACAGCGATACCTGAGCGCCGAACATCAGCCGGGCCAACAGGTCGCGTCCAAGATAATCGGTGCCAAATGGATGCAGCTTCAATTGCACCTGGTCGCCGGGTTTCAACGCACCGGGTTTGGCCAGGCCGCGCTCGACCGCCTGCTCCGCGGTAATGACCCGGATGACTTTGACGGGCAGGGACGTAAAGTCGGGGAATTCCTCCCCAATCGGGTCCAGCGCCACCACGGAGTAATAGTAAGTCCGTGCTTCGAGGTCGAGTCGGTCTTCAAAGCTGACCCGGTCTGGGCTCAGAATCTCCGCCAGGGGCAGCCCGAGGGCCCTGCCTTCCTCGGCGGGAAACACGTTTCGGTAGACGCGGTACCCGGCGGCGTCGAGCACCGGATCCCACAGCAATCGGACGGCCTGTGTAGTGGCCGGCTCGGCGAGCCGTATTTCTGCGGGGGCACCTTCCTGGCCGCTTACCTGCGCGTTTGCGGTTGCTCCTTCCCACGGTTGGAACGGTCCGACAATCGTTGCGCCACGGTCCGCGCCCGGCGGCTGACTGACCTGATCGAGGTCCTGTGCGGCAGGATCCACGGTCCACAACAGGGGCCCCAGCAACGTGAAGCTGAGCAATCCGATGACGATGTAAAGCGAAATCAGTGCGCGTCGGTTCGCCTTCAAGCGGATCCAGGCGTCCTGCCAGTAGGACAGTGACGGCCGCGAGATCCTCTGAACTTCGCGCGCGCCGCTCACCGGTTCGAAGTCGCTGACGTTGAAGCTGGCTTCGGTCATTGGTTACTCCAACCTCACCCGCGGGTCCACCCACCCATAGATGAGATCTACGAGGATCACCATGAACACCAGAAACGCGCCGTAAAACACGGTCGTGCCCATGATCACCGTGTAGTCGAGCTGCTGAACCGCCTGCACGAAGTAGCGCCCGAGGCCCGGAATGGCGAACACCAGTTCCACGACGAAGCCGCCGGTGGTGATCGCAGCGATGGATGGACCCAGTACCGTGATCACGGGCAGGACGGCGTTGCGCAGCTGATGCTTGAGAAAGATTCGGGTCGGCGGCAATCCCTTCGACCGGGCGGTGCGCACGTAGTCCGACGTCACCACCTCCAGCATCGATGAGCGCATCAGGCGGGTCAGGAACGCCATGGTGCCGAGACCCAGCACCAGCGATGGCACGATCATGTGCCCGACGCTGCCCCAGCCCGCGACGGGCAGCAGCGTGAATCCGAGCAGAGCGTTCACGTTGACCAGGGTCAGCTGTCCAAGCGCCGCGAACACGAAACTCGGCACCGAGATACCCAGAATGACCAGGAACATGATGATCACGTCGGGCAGCTTGTTCCGGTATAGCGCCGTCAGGGCGCCCCAGAGAATGCCGCCGAGTGCGGCAAATACGATCGCCAGTATCCCGAGAATGGCGGATACCGGGAAGTGTTCGCGGATGATGTCGTTGACGCGGCGATTCTGCTGGGTGAACGAGATCCCGAAGTCGCCTTCCAGCATGTTCCCCATGTAGATCAGATATTGTTCCATGACAGGCTTGTCGAGCCCGTACTTCTCTTCCAGGTTCTTGCGAATTTCCGGACTCACCGCCTTGTCGTTGGACAGCGGATCACCGGGGACGTTGTGCATCGCGATAAAGGTTGCCGTGGCGATGAACCACACGGTGATGACGCCCTGCACCAGTCGTTTGAGGGTGTACGCCAGCACGCGCCGGTCAACTGTCCACGATGGACGCGTTGGTGTAGTCGGGATCTGTACCGACCGCGCGGCGCACCACTCCCTGGAGGCGCGGGTCGCGCACATACACCACGCCGCGCTCGTAATGGGTCAGGATCACCGCATCTTCGTAAATGATCCGCTGAATCTCAGCAAACGCATCCATACGTGTTTTCGGATCCAACGATGCTTGCGCGATGCGTACCTGGCGGTCGAGTTCGGGATTGTTGTACCGCCCGCGGTTGTTGGCATTCCAGGACGAGAACAGATCGCCGAAGGTGAGCGGGTCATCGAAGTCCGGCCCCCACCCGGCCATCACCATATCGAATTGCCCGGAGGTCATCTTCGCCAGCCGTTGTTTGAAGATCTGCTTGTCGATCTTCACATCGATTCCGAGCGTCTTCTTGAAGACGTTCTGGAAGTACTCGGACTGCTTATTGGAGATCGGGTTGTCGCCCGTCAGCATAACCAGGGCGGGCATCTCGGCAAGGCCGAGTTCCTGCTTGGCCAGTTCCAGGTGCCGGCGTGCCGCATCGAAGTCGACGCGGTGCTGGGGAGCGGGATACTCCTGCCGAAACGGCCCATCGACGCCGCGCAGCCAGACCGGGAACAGAGATTCGCCGGGCAGATTGCCGGGCAGCTTCATAACCTTGAACACCAACTCACCTGGATCGGTCACCAGCTGCAGGGCCTTGCGCAGGTTCAGGTTGTGGGTGAGGCGTTCCGGGCGGTGGTTGAATTCGAGGAAGAACACCGAGCCATCGTTGAAGCGATTCAGGTGCCAGCGTTGCTCCAGGGCGTTGTCCAGGGTCTCGGCATCCAGGCCGGCCACGGCGATCTTGCCGTCCTTGAACAGGTTCAGCACGGCGTTGCTGTCGGAGGTGATGTAAGGCATGTCGATGACGTTGAGGCGGATTCGATCCTTGTCCCAATACAGCTCGTTCTTCTCGAAGCGAATGTGCGCGCCGTGTACCCAACGGGTCATGGTGAATGGCCCGTTGTAGAGCAGGTCTTCCGCATCTGCGCCGTAGCGGCCGTTGCGGGAGTTGAAGAACGCTTCCCGAATAGGCAGATAGGTGGAGAACGCCATCAGCTTGTCGAAGTAGGACACGGGCCGCTCGAAGGTAACCTCCAGGGTGTGTTAAATGACCGCGCGGACACCGAGCTGGTCCGGGTGGAGTTTGCCGTTGCTGATCGCCTCGGCATTCTTGATCGGGAACATGATGAAGGCGTATTCCGAGGCGGTGGAGGGGGTTACGGTCCGGCGCCACGAAAAAACGAAATCCGCTGCTGTTACCGCGGAGCCGTCGCTCCAGCGGGCGTTGTCGCGCAGGTGGAAGATCGCATCTTCCGGCGTGATCTCCCAGCGCTCGGCAACGCCCGGAACAAGGCGGTTCTGCGCGTCGTAGCGCAACAGCCCTTCCATGATGTGGCCCATCACATGCCCGCTAACCTGGTCGGTCAGGCGCGTGCTGTCGAGCTGGGGCGGTTCGCCGGAGAGTGACAGGGTGATGGTGCCGGTGGCCGCGTCGACCGCGTCGGCGCTGCCGCTACTCGATCCGGTCAGCCCTGACAGCCAGCCGAGCACCAGCATCAGCAGAGCGAATCCT
>Ga0209987_10000051_pt1 | contig 48245 bp, 51 predicted proteins | sample N074metaG_FD_182134 | JGI IMG/M metagenome (GOLD analysis project Ga0209987, IMG submission 182134) | Deep subsurface microbial communities from Kermadec Trench to uncover new lineages of life (NeLLi) - N074 metaG (SPAdes) (version 2) | ecosystem: Environmental > Aquatic > Marine > Ocean trench...
GAGAGGATTATGTCTAATCAATGGCACTGGTTGGCGCGTCGACGGCCTAGACCCGGAGTTCGTGTCTATCGCTGCGGGTCCGCCAAACCGCCGGACGGAGCGCTTTTTTGTCTACTTTCAGCTCGCGGAGCTTGATTTTTCTCGCGACCGCCTTTGATGCTAGCGTCGCTTGACGTCTGGACCGGTCTTCCTTAGTTTTGGGTGAAGATGACGATTTCTCCGTTCAACCTGCGGTTTGGCAGTGGGCGCCCTTTTATGGATGCGATCCCCCCTACGGCAACACTTCAGAGGCTTGAAGCGAAGCTCCGGAGACTGGCCGGAAAAGCGATCGCGGACTACCACATGATTCAAGAGGGCGACCGAGTCATGGTGTGCGTGTCTGGCGGGAAGGATTCCTACACGCTCTTGGATCTGCTACTGAGTTTACAGAGACGTGCTCCGGTGAAATTTGAGTTGGTGGCCGTAAATCTGGATCAGAAGCAGCCGGGGTTCCCCGAGAATGTGCTTCCGGCTTACCTGGACCGACTCGGTGTTACCTATTCGATTATCGAAGAAGACACCTTCTCTGTGGTAAAGCGGGTGATTACCGAAGGCAAGACAATGTGTGGCCTCTGCTCGCGTCTACGTCGCGGTGTGCTCTATCGCGTTGCGGACGAATTGAAGGCCACCAAAATCGCGTTGGGTCATCACCGCGACGATCTAATCGAAACTCTGTTTCTAAACATGTTTTTCGGTGGGCGGCTCAAGGCGATGGCGCCGAAGCTACTGAGCGATGACGAGCGTCACGTTGTAATCAGGCCTCTCGCATATTGCCCTGAGGTAGAAATTTCACGCTATGCGAAAATACGGGATTTTCCGATCATCCCGTGCAACCTCTGTGGCTCCCAAGAAAATTTGCAACGCAAGAAGATCAAGACGATGCTGGCGGCGTGGGAGAAGGAGGATCCTGGCCGATCGGGCCGGATATTTCGCAGTCTGCAGAACGTAAGCCCCTCCCACCTGGCCGATGCGAAGCTTTACGACTTTGCGCGACTCGGTTGAACCGCTGTTGATACGCCGGCCGAGGCGGATCCGGTCATAGCCTAACGGTCAAGCCGGATCCTCGTCGGCAATGGTGTTTCGCAATATGCCCACACCGCGAATATCCACTTCGACGATGTCGCCGGGTTTCATCCAGATTGGCGGTTTGCGGACCCGTCCGACTCCGCCAGGCGTACCGGTGACGAGAACATCCCCGGGTGCTAGCGGCGTCCAGATCGAGCAATATTCGATCAGGTGGGGGATGTCGAAACACAGGTCGCTAACCGGAGCATCCTGAAGGACATCGCCATTTAGCCGAGTCTGCAGATGGAACTGCGTCGGGTCACTCTGCTCGTCGCTGGTTACCATCCAGGGACCGAATCCGCCGCTTCGATAGAAGTTCTTCCCGGCCGTGAATTGAATCGTGTGGTACTGATAATCCCGGACGCTGCCTTCATTACAACAGCTATAGCCCGCCACATAGTCCATGGCGTCATCACAAGAGACATGACGCGCGGTCTTGCCGATGATAACCGCCAGTTCTCCTTCGTAGTCGAATTGCTCTGAAACGCGCGGACGAATTAACGGTTGCCCATGACCAACCATACTGTCGGCGAAGCGGGTAAACATTACCGGATGGCTCGGCATCTCGCGGCCGGTCTCTTTGATATGACCCATGTAATTGATGCCGACACAGAGGATCTTGTTGGCATTCGGAATGACAGGAAGATACGAGATGTCCTCTTCGGCACAATCCGGCTTGAGCGTCTCGAGAGACTTGAGCTGATCCAATGCACCGGCCCTCAATACCGCCCGCAGATCCGTGAACTTCCCAGCGAGTCTGGCGCCGGCATCGATGATCCCGTCGTCGGTCATAAGGCCATAGCTTGGCTGTCCATCTCGTTCGAAACTTAGAACACGCATTGGCGATCCTTTAGTGAGCCACGTTACGCTGCAGCATAGCTTGTCGTTCTCGCCGGAGACTCTGCTTCCGCCGAGAAGACCGTGATAGCCTCGTCCAAAGGCATTACCGTCTGGCCTTTCTGGCCAAGGCGTCTTACCGACACGGTTCGCTTTTCCACCTCGCGGTTACCCACAGCGATGATCACCGGCGCTTTCGCCAGGCTGTGTTCACGAACTTTGTAATTAATCTTCTCATTGCGGAGGTCAAGCTCAACGCGTAAATTCGCGGCCCGCATCTTCTCCAAGACCTCACGGGCATACTCGTCCCCAGCCGATGTAATGGTCGCAATCACGATTTGCAGCGGTGACAGCCAGAACGGAAGATTTCCCGCGTAATGTTCGAGCAAAATGGCGATGAAGCGTTCCAGGGAGCCGAAGATCGCGCGATGCAGAAGTACCGGTGTGTGCCGGCCACCATCCTCGCCCACATAGGTTGCACCGAGTCTGCCGGGAAGGTTCAGATCGACCTGTAGCGTACCGCACTGCCACTCCCGGCCAATGGCGTCGCGCAGCACGAATTCGATCTTCGGCCCGTAGAACGCGCCTTCGCCGGGGTTGTAAGCGTATTCGAGGTTCAACGACTGCATCGCATCTTGCAGAGCTTTTTCCGCCCGGTCCCAGACAGCGTCGTCGCCGATGCGCTGCTCAGGCCGGTCGGCATATTTGATGACGACGTCATCGAAGCCCAGATCGTGGTAGATATTCAGCAGGAGCTTACAGACGGCCCCGGTTTCGGCGGTGATCTGTTCCTCCGTGCAGAAAATATGCGCATCGTCTTGCGTAAAGGCCCGCACTCGCATCAGGCCATGGAGGGAGCCGGACGGCTCATAGCGGTGAACTTTACCGAATTCGGCCAGCCGGAACGGCAGCTCCCGGTAACTTCTGAGGTCGTTTTTGAAAATCTGCACATGCCCCGGACAGTTCATCGGCTTGATCACGTATACGCGCTCATCTTCCGTGCGGCTCGTAAACATGTTTTCGCCAAAGGTCTCCCAGTGCCCCGACGCTTCCCATAATACGCGGTCCATCAACTCCGGAGTGTTCACTTCCCGGTAGCCAGCTTCGGTTTGACGCGTGCGCATGTAGTCGACCAGCGTTTGGAACAAGGTCCATCCTTTCGGGTGCCAGAAAGCCGCGCCGACCGCTTCCTCTTGAAAATGAAACAGATCCATCTGCCGTCCGAGTCGCCGATGATCGCGCCGTTCGGCTTCTTCGAGCCGATGGAGATATTGCTTGAGCTCTTTTTCACTGGCCCAGGCTGTCCCGTAGATCCGCTGCAGCATGGCGTTCCGGGAGTCGCCGCGCCAGTAGGCACCGGCTAACTTCGTCAGCTTGAAGGCCTGGCCGAGCCGTCCAGTCGACGGTAGATGAGGACCGCGACACAGATCGATGAACTCGCCCTGTCGGTAGAGGGTGATCGTTTCATCGACCGGGATACTCGCGATGATCTCCGCCTTATAAAGTTCTCCTTGCTCGGTAAAGAACTGCACGGCCTCATCGCGATTCCAGGTCTCGCGAACAATCGCCTCGTCCCGGTCGACGATTTCCCGCATACGCACTTCGATCGCTTCCAAATCCTCAGGGGTAAACGGCTCCTCGCGGGCGAAATCGTAATAAAATCCGTTCTCGATCGCCGGTCCTATCGTGACCTGGGTATCGGCATAAAGCTCCTTGACGGCCTCGGCCATGACATGAGCTGCGTCGTGTCGCAGCAGCTCCAACCCTTCCGGGGAGTCCCTGGTCAGAATCTCGACGCCGGCATCGTGGTCGATCGTCGCGGTCAGATCGCGAAGCGCACCATCCACCCTGATCGCTACTGCATCTTTCGCCAGCTTGGGCCCGATAGAGGCCGCTACGGCAAGACCGGTCGGAGGTTCTGGGAATCGTTTTTTCGCCCCGTCGGGTAAAGTTACTACCGGCATCGTGCTCCGCCTTGCGCGCTCGGCTCCGCATTGTACGAGATGTGAGCCTCGCTGCAGAACTTATAGGCGGACTAGATCTCTAGGCCGGCCGAGGGAAGTCTCGTCGGAACGCTGGGTGCTGGCAGCGAGTTTAGAGGGATTTAGACTGAGAGGAGCTGTGATCGGGACGCCTGCGGCGTGAGCGGCCTTGCATCATGAGCCCGGCGCCATCGTCAGAAACATGGGCAACCACCGCTTTGCGGTGGTGAAGTCGCACCGTGTTATCGAGGCTTACGGCAAACACGAGGTTCACAACGGTTCCGGTCGGGAGTTCCATGGACTCCAGTTCCAAGAAGACTCCCGTGGCCGACAGGTCCCGTGCCCGGCAGCGACGAACCCGCCTGCCCGGCACCCTGAGGTAAACGGTGGTGGACACCCTGTTTCTTTCAAGCAGACGACGTTCCAACGGTCTGGAGCTCCCTCGGAGTTCGGCAGATGTGATAGACGCAAAGGATGCACTCGGCCGAAACGAAAGCAAAACGAAGAGAGTTATGTCGGCGCGGCTCCCGTTGAGATGATCCGAGCCGTTCCAGGCTACGGATCCTGCAAACCCTGCTAGCGCGGGCTCCGGAGAGATTCTATTCGCGATCCGGTCGGTTCCCGAAACGATTTCTGAGCCTTCCGGGCAGCTCGAGGCTTATGATTATGTAGTCCCCAGCGCGCTGCCCGCGCCTGACTCGTGTAACACCGCCAACTCGCCGCCTAGCCCGCTTCTTGCGCGAGGCGGTCACCGCGTTCGGCACGAGTAATAGACGCCAAGAAGACCCGCAAATCGATGTAAACAGCGCCGTTGCAGAGATAATGGACTTCGCCGCGGTGCTTTGCGGCTACCGATCGAGCGGTGTCTGAGCGTCGATCCAGCGCGACGGGCGCTAACCGGCCGGCCGGTCGGTATGGGTCGGACTTTGCGTATCGGTCACGAACCGGCAAGAGCCTCTGGAAACCGCATGTTGACAGGTCTTACCCTAGGTTGGACAATGCTCGGCTTGTGTTCGCGGAGGGGTACCCAAGCGGTCAACGGGGGCAGACTGTAAATCTGCTGGCTATGCCTTCGTAGGTTCGAATCCTACCCCCTCCACCAGAGACGGTGGCGGGGGTAATCAGTGTGGAACGCGGGTGTAGTTCAACGGTAGAACCTCAGCCTTCCAAGCTGATGATGGCGGTTCGAGTCCGCTCACCCGCTCCAACGAGCACATGGCGGCTTACGTGAGAGAAACTTCTAGGAACTCGAGAGGAGTCTCAGACAAGACTCGAAAGGCGGGCTCGAACGTTTCCCGCCCACATAGCTCAGTGGTAGAGCACTTCCTTGGTAAGGAAGAGGTCACCGGTTCAAGTCCGGTTGTGGGCTCCAAAGGTTGTGCAGATCGTATCACTCGACACAGTTTTATCTATCTTAAAGTCCTGGCTGTTCCGTCGATGGCGGGCGTCAACTGACGCGATAGAAGACCTAATGAGAATAGGCTCCGGAGTACTCTAATGGCCAAAGAAAAATTCAACCGAACGAAGCCGCATGTCAATGTTGGGACGATAGGTCATGTCGATCATGGCAAGACGACGTTGACGGCGGCGCTGACGAAGGTGATGTCTGCGAAGCATGGTGGCGACACGATTGAGTACGATCAGATCGACAATGCGCCGGAGGAGAGGGCTCGCGGCATCACGATTGCGACGGCGCATGTGGAGTATGAGAGTGATAATCGGCATTACGCGCACGTTGATTGTCCAGGTCATGCGGACTATGTGAAGAACATGATCACGGGTGCGGCGCAGATGGACGGTGCGATTCTGGTGGTATCGGCGGCGGACGGACCGATGCCGCAGACTCGGGAGCATATATTGCTAGCGCGGCAGGTGGGGGTGCCGTTTATTGTGGTGTATTTGAACAAAGCGGACATGGTGGATGATGACGAGTTGCTGGAGCTGGTCGAGCTTGAGGTCCGGGACTTGTTGTCGATGTACGAATTTCCGGGTGATGACACGCCGATCATCATCGGCAGTGCGCTGAAGGCAATGGAGGGAGATACGTCTGAGCTAGGGACGCAGAGTGTCGAGAAGCTGGTTGAGGCGTTGGATTCGTACATACCGGTGCCGGAGCGGCTGGTGGATGGGCCGTTTTTGATGCCGATCGAGGATGTGTTTTCGATCTCTGGGCGCGGTACGGTGGTGACGGGACGGATTGACCGGGGCATTGTCAAGGTGGGGGACGAGATTGAGATTATTGGGATCAAGGAGACGGCGAAGACGGTGTGTACGGGCGTGGAGATGTTCCGGAAGCTGCTTGATGAGGGTCGGGCGGGTGATAACGTGGGGGTGCTGTTAAGGGGCACGAAGCGTGAAGAGGTAGAGCGTGGCCAGGTGCTGGCGAAGCCGGGGTCGATAACGCCACACACGAAGTTTGAGGCGGAAGTCTACATTTTGACGAAGGAAGAGGGCGGCCGCCACACGCCGTTTTTCAAGGGTTACCGGCCGCAGTTTTATTTCCGCACGACGGACGTGACGGGGGCGGTGGAGTTACCTGAGGCGACGGAGATGGTGATGCCAGGGGACAATATCCAGATGAAGGTGGAATTAATCGCACCGATTGCGATGGAGGACGGGTTGAGGTTTGCGATCCGGGAAGGTGGCCGTACCGTGGGTGCGGGCGTGGTGGCAAAGATTATTGAGTAGACTACGGTCGACAGGTGAGGGTGAAGTAGACGGAGTCAGACAGAGGCCAGTAGCTCAATTGGCAGAGCAGCGGTCTCCAAAACCGCAGGTTGGGGGTTCGAGTCCCTCCTGGCCTGCCACCCCGATCATCGAGTGTCGGGTCTCGCGCTCTGATCTCGTGCAGTCGCAGTTTAGCCTCTTCTAGCTGAGCCGCGCTGCACGGAAAACGTCGCTGACATTTCGGTCGAAGGAACTGATGGACACAAAGGCAGACGCTGGAATCGCTGCGTTCGATACGCTGAAACTGCTGGTCGCCGGCAGCATTTTGCTGGGCGGCATCTTTGGCTATTACTACTACAGCGACGTGTCGGTGCTGATCCGGGCGATCGGAGTGCTGCTGGCCTTTGCGCTCGGCGTTGTCGTTGCTCTGCAGTCGACTCGCGGTCAGGCGTTTGTAAGATTTGTTCAAGGCGCTCGCCTGGAGCTGCGTAAGGTCGTATGGCCGACACGTGAGGAGACGATCCAGACGAGTGTGACTGTGCTGGTGTTCACTCTGATTATGGCGGTATTTTTCTGGTTGCTCGACATTTTTCTCCTGTATTTCACGCGCATGATGACCGGGCAGGGGGGCTGAATCGATGTCGTTACAGTGGTATGTAGTTCACGCTTATTCGAACTATGAGTACAAGGTAAAAACGTCCTTGATTGAGCGAATCAAGCGCTTCGAGATGGAAGATAAATTCGGTGAGATTCTCGTTCCTACCGAGGAAGTGGTAGAGATGCGGGAAGGTCAAAAGCGGCGCAGCGAGCGAAAGTTCTTTCCTGGCTACGTGCTGGTACAGATGGAGATGGATGACGATACCTGGCACCTCGTGAAGGAAGTTCCGAAGGTTCTGGGATTTATCGGTGGCACGACCGACAAGCCGGCTCCCATTTCCGATCAAGAAGCCGCGGCGATACTGAGCCGCGTGCAGGAGGGTGTCGATAAGCCTCGACCGAAGGTGTTGTTCGAGCCCGGTGAGGTTGTTCGTGTAAACGATGGACCGTTCAACGATTTTAACGGCGTCGTCGAACACGTTAACTATGAGAAGAACAAGGTTAGAGTGGCGGTTCAGATTCTCGGTCGATCTACGCCTGTTGAACTGGACTTTGGGCAGGTTGAGAAGGCGTAAGTCCTTAGGTATTAGCGATGGCACGAAAGATAAGCACCTACATTAAGCTGCAAATCCCGGCCGGGCAGGCTAACCCTAGCCCACCGGTGGGTCCTGCTTTAGGCCAACACGGCGTGAACATCATGGAGTTTTGTAAAGCATTCAACAATGAAACTCAGACTCTTGAGCAAGGCATGCCGATTCCTGTCGTGATATCTGTCTATACGGATAAGAGTTTTACGTTTATTACCAAGACACCACCGGCTGCCGTACTTCTGAAAAAGGCAGCGGGTATTCAGAAGGGCAGCGGTACACCTAACACGGTCAAGGTTGGTAGCGTAACGCGGGCTCAACTGGAAGAAATCGCTAAGACAAAAGAACCGGATCTCAATGCTGCCGACATGGACGCTGCCGTGCGAATCATCGCGGGCAGTGCCCGTAGCATGGGTCTCGACGTAGAGGGCCTGTAATGGCCAAACTCAGCAAGGCTCAAAAAGATGTCGCGGAGCGCCTGGAGAGAGGTAAAGTTTATCCTGTCGATGAGGCACTTGGATTAGTGAAAGAACTCGCTCACGCGAAGTTCTCCGAGTCCGTGGATGCGGCGATCAACCTTGGCGTCGATTCCAAGAAATCAGATCAAGTCGTGCGCGGCTCTACCCTGTTGCCACACGGTACTGGCAAGGTCGTGCGGGTTGCCGTATTCGCGCAAGGTGAGAACGCAGAGGCTGCTAAGAAAGCTGGCGCGGACCTGGTTGGGATGGACGATCTGGCAGAGAGCATCAAGAGCGGCGAGCTGAATTTCGATGTTGTGATCGCAAGTCCCGACGCAATGCGAGTCGTCGGTAAGCTTGGTCAGATTCTCGGCCCACGCGGACTGATGCCGAACCCCAAGGTGGGGACTGTGACAACAGATGTAGTGACCGCTGTCGAGAACGCCAAGGCGGGCCAGGTCCGTTACCGGACGGATAAGGCAGGAATCATTCACTGTACTATCGGCACGGTCGGCTTCGAGGCTGAAGCCCTGAAGCAGAATCTAGCGGCGTTATTGTCGGATCTGCACAAAGCCAAGCCGGCTTCGTCGAAGGGGTTGTATGTAAAGCGCGTCAGCATCTCTTCGACTATGGGTCCGGGCATTGTCATTGATCAGGCGACGGTAAGTATTTGAAACGCAGGTGTCTTGAAGATGCTTGCTAGCTTTTTGTACTACTCATATGCGTAGAAGAGAGCCAGTGGTTGCTGGCTATCATCGAAGACCGTAGGTCCTCGCGGCGACTCCGGGAGAGTAATGGCGAAAGCCGCCTGCGCAGGTGGTGTTACCTAAATCAGCTTTGCCTGGTGGAGGGCGCACCGTCGAATGTTGCGAACACTCGAGCGGAATAAGTGCTCGCAGTGAAAAGTTGACGGTAGCCCGGCGAGTCCGGACTGCGTGGTGTTCTACCAGGAGATTTAAAGTATGGCGCTAAATCGTAAAGCCAAAGAGGCGCTGGTCGATGAGGTCAAATCGGTAGCGGCTTCTGCTCACTCGGTAGTAGCAGCGGAGTACCGAGGTCTAACGGTAGCCGAGATGACCACGCTTAGATCCGAAGCTCGCGGATCGGACGTGTACCTGAAAGTTATCAAGAATACGTTGGCCCGCCGGGCCGTGGAAGGGACGGACTTTCAGTGTCTGCAGGATTCTTTCCATGGGCCTCTGCTACTCGCTTTTTCGCGGCAGGATCCTGGTGCGGCCGCGCGTGTCATTAAGAACTTCTCGAAGGATCACGACAAGCTGGTAACCGTCTCAGTCGCGATCGGCGGAGAACTCTATGGCGCCTCCGATCTCGATCGCCTGGCCGCTTTGCCGACGCTGGATGGGGCTCGCGCGATACTGCTTCGATTGCTGCAAGCGCCGCTAACACAGCTGGTCCGCACATTGGCTGAGCCGCCGGTGATGTTGGCACGAACGCTACAGGCTCGCAGTGATCAAACCTCGTAGTGTGTTGGTAAAACGTCAGACGAAACTTATTAACTATCGACCCAAGGAGATTATTAGGATGGCTTTATCGAATGAGGAGCTCATCGAAGAGCTGAGCAACAAGCCGATTATGGAGATCGTCGATCTGGTGAAGGCGCTCGAGGATAAGTGGGGCGTATCAGCTGCGGCGCCGGTCGCCGTTGCGGCGGCCGGAGCTGCTGGCGCGGACGCGGAAGCTGCAGAAGTGCAGACCGAGTTCGACGTTGTTTTGAACAGCTACGGTCAGAATAAGGTCGCGGTTATCAAGGTGGTGAGAACCATCACCGGCCTCGGCCTTAAGGAGGCGAAGGACCTCGTCGAAGGCGCGCCGAAGACCGTCAAGGAAGGCGTATCCAAGGACGACACAGAGGAGTTGAAGAAACAGCTGGAGGAAGCAGGCGCAAGCGTCGAGATCAAGTGATACGGCGCAGCCGATTGCCCGCCAGCGTGGCAGCTCATCCCTCAGTGGGGGTATGGGCGAGGTCTGCTTGTGCAGGGAGCCTGGCCGTTTTGGGGCGGCTGGATCCTACATCTTACAACCGCGAACGTGCAGCTGCACGAACTGACTTACCGTAGTCGAGGAAACCCGCGATGGCGTATTCGTTTACTGAGAAAAAGCGTATTCGGAAAAACTTCGGGAAGATTCCAAGCGTCTTGGACGTCCCTTACCTACTTTCGATTCAGCTTTCGTCCTATCACAAGTTTCTGCAGCAGGAAGCTGAACCGGGGGAACGCGAGGATAGGGGGCTGCACTCGGCCTTTAATAGCGTTTTTCCGATTGTCAGTTATTCCGGTAATGCGGCGCTGGAATACGTGAGTTATCGCCTCGGGGAGCCAGGTTTCGACGTGAAAGAATGTCAGCTTCGAGGACTCACTTACGCTGCCCCTCTGCGTGTCCTCGTTCGGCTCGTCATCTATGACAAAGAAGCCTCGGGTAGCAAGAAGAAGGTTAAAGACATACGCGAGCAGGAGGTTTATCTCGGCGAGATGCCATTGATGACCAATCACGGCACTTTCGTGATCAACGGGACGGAACGAGTCGTTGTTTCGCAGTTACACCGGTCACCCGGGGTGTTCTTCGATCATGACAAAGGCAAGACGCACTCGTCTGGGAAGCTCCTATTTTCTGCCCGAGTTATTCCGTATCGGGGATCATGGTTGGATTTCGAGTTCGATGCGAAAGACTGCGTATTCGTGCGTATCGATCGCCGACGCAAGCTGCCGGTAACCATTATATTGCGCGCGCTCGGCTACACCAATGAGGAGATACTCGATATCTTCTTCGAGACAAATCTGTTCACTCTATCTTCCAAGGGTATCCAGCTAAAACTGATCGCTGACCGGCTCAGAGGCGAGACGGCCAGTTTCGACATCAAAGTTGGCCGAAAGATGATCGTCGAGAAGGATCGTCGTATCACCGTGCGGCACATCCGCGAGTTGCAGGCGGCCAAGGTCAAGCATCTCGATGTGCAGCCGGAGTATCTTGAAGGACGAATACTTGCGCACGATATTGTCGACCAGGAAACAGGCGAGCTTCTGGCCAGCGCGAATGAACTTCTAACTGCGGAGTCGGTAGAGAACCTCATCTCGGCCGGCGTCAAAAAACTGGAAACTTTGTTCGTAAATGACCTCGATCGCGGTGCGTTTATCTCCAATACACTGAGGATCGATTCCAGTCAGACACGACTTGAAGCGCTGGTCGAGATCTACAGAATGATGCGTCCTGGTGAACCACCTACCAAAGATGCAGCAGAGAATCTGTTCCAGAATCTCTTCTTCAATCCTGACCGCTACGATCTGTCGGCGGTAGGCCGGATGAAGTTCAACCGCAGGATCGGACGTTCGGAGTCCGAAGGCGAAGGCATTCTCAGTAAGGATGACATTATCGCGGTACTGCAGACTCTCGTCGATATCCGCAACGGGAATGGGACGGTGGATGACATCGATCACCTGGGCAATCGTCGTATACGCAGTGTTGGGGAAATGGCCGAGAACGCGTTTCGCATCGGGCTGGTTCGCGTCGAGCGGGCGGTCAAGGAACGGCTGACGCTTGCAGAGTCCGAAGGACTGATGCCGCAGGAAATGATTAACGCTAAACCGGTAGCTGCGGCTGTCAAGGAGTTCTTCGGCTCCAGTCAACTCTCCCAGTTTATGGATCAGAATAACCCGCTATCAGAGGTCACTCACAAGCGTCGTGTATCGGCGTTAGGGCCGGGTGGGCTGACACGTGAGCGTGCCGGGTTCGAGGTGCGCGACGTTCACCCCACGCATTACGGTCGAGTCTGTCCGATCGAGACTCCGGAAGGGCCGAATATAGGGCTGATAAACTCCCTCGCCGTTTACGCGCGAACGAATGACTATGGCTTTCTTGAGACCCCTTATCGCAAGGTGACCAAGGGTAAGGTCACTAGCAAGATTGAATACCTGTCCGCAATCGAGGAAGGGCAGTACGTCATTGCGCAGGCGAACGCTACGCTCTCGCCGAAAGGCGAGCTCGTAGATGCTTTGGTCTCCTCCCGTCATAAGAATGAATTCGCGATGTTGCCGGCGGACCAGATCGATTATATGGACGTATCGCCGAAGCAAATTGTCTCGGTGGCAGCATCACTGATTCCATTTTTGGAGCATGACGATGCCAATCGAGCCCTGATGGGTTCGAATATGCAACGCCAGGCGGTTCCGACACTGCGAACAGAAACACCGCTGGTCGGAACCGGTATGGAACGGACGGTTGCTGTGGATTCGGGTGTGACGGTTCTAGCCCGGCGCGGTGGCATCATTGATTCGGTAGACGCGTCTCGAATCGTAGTGCGGGTAAACGACGACGAGACGGATGCCGGTGAGGCGGGTGTAGACATCTACAGCCTTACCAAATATACCCGCTCGAATCAGAATACTTGTATCAATCAACGACCCCTGGCAAACGCGGGTGACGTGATTGAGGCCGGCGATGTTTTAGCCGACGGACCGTCTACTTCCTTGGGCGAACTAGCATTGGGGCAAAATTTACTCGTCGCGTTTATGCCCTGGCATGGCTATAACTTCGAGGACTCAATTCTTATCTCCGAGCGAGTGGTAGAGGAAGATCGGTTTACGACGATCCATATTGAAGAGCTAACCTGTGTGGCCCGTGATACCAAGCTTGGGCCGGAAGAGGTTACCGCTGATATACCCAACGTGGGTGACACGGCGCTGACCAAACTCGACGAATCCGGTATCGCTTTTATTGGCGCGGAAGTTCGTGCTGGAGACATACTGGTCGGTAAGATCACGCCGAAGGGAGAAACGCAACTGACCCCTGAAGAGAAGTTGCTGCGCGCGATCTTCGGAGAGAAGGCCTCAGATGTGAAGGATACGTCTCTCCGGGTACCGCCGGGTATGGATGGCGTCGTGATCGATGTGCGTGTGTTCATCCGCGATGGTGTCGAGAAGGACAGCAGGGCGCTCGCGATCGAGATACAGGAGCTCGAAGCTGTGCGTAAGGATCTCGATGATCATCAGCGAATTCTCGAGGCCGATATCTACCAGCGCGTGGAAACATTGCTGCTCGATAAAATCGCTGCAGGGGGCCCCGGCGGATTGAAGGCGAACAAGAAAATCACGAAGGCTTATTTGGACGAATTACCCCGTAAAAAGTGCTTCGAAATTCGCCTGAAGAACGACGCAGCCAACGCCCAGCTAGAGCGGGCAGCGGAGCATCTGCATGCCCAAAGCGAGGAGTTCGAGCGCCGCTTCCAGGAGAAGAAGCATAAGATCACTTCTGGGGATGATCTTGCTCCGGGCGTCCTCAAGATGGTGAAGGTGTATCTGGCCGTTAAGCGACGTATCCAGCCTGGTGACAAGATGGCCGGCCGCCATGGAAATAAGGGCGTGATCTCGACGATAGTCCCCGTCGAGGACATGCCATACATGGAAGACGGTACGCCGATCGACATCGTTCTGAATCCCTTGGGTGTTCCCTCACGTATGAATGTCGGTCAGGTATTCGAGACCCATCTGGGGTGGGCCGCCATGGGCTTAGGTAAAAAGATCGGTAAGATGCTCGCAGCAGCTGAATCTGTTGCCTCGATTCGCGCTTTCTTGGACGATATCTACAACAAGACAGGCGGCCAAAAGGAAGATCTAAACAGCCTCAACGACCAGGAATTGCTCGAACTTGCTGGGAATCTCAGCCATGGCGTGCCGATGGCGACCCCGGTCTTTGACGGCGCAAGCGAGGCAGAGATCAAGAATCTTCTCGCAATGGCCGGGCTACCCGAGTCAGGACAAACGACCTTATATAACGGCCGTACGGGCGAAACTTTCGATAGGCCTGTAACAGTCGGTTACATGTACATGCTGAAGCTTAACCACTTGGTAGATGACAAGATGCACGCCCGTTCCACCGGTCCCTACAGTCTGGTTACCCAGCAGCCATTGGGTGGCAAGGCCCAGTTCGGTGGGCAGCGGTTCGGAGAGATGGAGGTGTGGGCATTAGAAGCCTACGGCGCTGCATACACACTCCAGGAGATGCTGACCGTCAAGTCAGACGATGTTCAAGGCCGTACCAAGATGTACAAAAATATCGTCGACGGGACGCATGAGATGCAAGCTGGCATGCCAGAGTCCTTCAACGTACTCGTGAAGGAGATTCGCTCGCTAGCCATCAATATAGAGCTGGAGCAGACGGAATAGACCCGTAGCGACAAAGGCACGCAGGTAAACGGAATACTACGCAATAGGTGATTCTCCGATGAAGGACTTACTGAAACTTTTCAGACAACAGACCCCGGTTGAGGACTTCGATGTCATTCGGATCGGTCTGGCTTCTCCGGACATGATTAGGTCCTGGTCTTACGGCGAGGTAAAGAAGCCGGAGACGATTAACTACCGGACGTTCAAACCTGAGCGGGACGGGCTTTTCTGCGCGAAAATATTTGGCCCGATTAAAGATTTTGAGTGCCTATGTGGCAAGTACAAACGACTCAAGCATCGTGGAGTCGTTTGCGAAAAGTGCGGCGTCGAGGTCACTCAGACGAAAGTGCGCAGGGAGCGAATGGGCCATGTTGAGTTGGCCAGTCCCGTAGCGCATATCTGGTTCCTGAAGTCGCTGCCGTCGCGAATTGGTTTGATGCTGGACATGACGTTGCGGGAGATCGAGCGAATTCTCTACTTTGAGGCGTTTGTCGTTGTGGATCCCGGTATGACGCCACTGGAGCGAGGTCAACTGTTGACCGACGAGACTTATCTGGAGGCGATGGAGCAGTATGGCGACGAGTTCGATGCGCGCATGGGCGCAGAGGCGGTTCGCGATCTGCTAACGAGCCTCGATCTGAGCGCGGAAGTCGTTCAGGTTCGCGAGGATATTGCCGGAACCAACTCTGAGACTAAGATCAAGCGGTTCTCCAAACGCCTGAAGCTCTTGGAGTCATTTCTGAACTCGAAGAATCAACCCAGCTGGATGGTCATGACGGTCCTGCCGGTACTGCCACCGGATCTCAGGCCCTTAGTGCCGCTGGATGGTGGCCGCTTCGCGACGTCCGATCTGAACGATCTCTATCGGCGGGTCATCAACCGGAACAACCGACTGCGGCGACTGCTGGAGCTTAACGCGCCGGACATTATCGTGCGCAACGAAAAGCGAATGCTGCAGGAGTCTGTGGATGCGTTGTTGGATAACGGACGCCGTGGACGAGCGATTACAGGCACCAACAAGCGGCCATTAAAGTCCTTGGCTGACATGATCAAGGGTAAGCAGGGGCGTTTCCGGCAGAATCTGCTCGGCAAGCGCGTCGACTATTCAGGTCGCTCGGTGATCGTTGTCGGTCCGACGCTAAAGTTGCACCAGTGCGGGCTGCCCAAGAAACTAGCGCTGGAGCTGTTCAAGCCATTTATCTTCTCGAAGCTTCAGCTTCGCGGTGATGCGACAACCATCAAGGCCGCCAAGAGATTGGTAGAGCGCGAGGGCACCGAAGTCTGGGATATCCTGGAAGAGGTGATTCGTGAGCATCCGGTCATGTTGAACCGGGCGCCGACGTTGCACCGACTGGGTATCCAGGCTTTCGAACCGGTATTGATTGAAGGCAAGGCCATTCAACTGCATCCGCTCGTGTGTACGGCGTTCAACGCCGACTTCGACGGCGATCAAATGGCAGTCCATGTGCCGCTCTCGCTGGAAGCTCAGCTTGAGACGAGGGCCTTGATGATGTCGACCAACAACATCCTGTCTCCCGCAAACGGTGAACCGATCATCGTTCCTTCTCAAGACGTGGTTCTTGGCTTGTATTACATGACTCGAGAGCGGATCAACTCCAAAGGCGAAGGTATGGTTTTCACAGACATCGACGAGGTTCATCGGGCCTACGAGACGCGAAACGTCGAGCTACACGCACGTATCAAGGTTCGCGTAAAGACAGCCGCAGCGGGTGAAGAAGATGATTCGGAATCCGGCTCCAGGCTCGTTGAAACTACCGTTGGCCGAGCGCTGCTCTCGGAGATCATGCCAGCTGGATTGAATTTCGATCACGTCAATCAGCCAATGAACAAGCAAGCGATCTCTAAGGCCATCAACGCTTGTTATCGCCAGCTCGGGATCAAGAAGACGGTCATCTTCGCCGATCAACTCATGTACACGGGCTTTGAGTACGCGACGCGATCTGGAGTCTCCTTCGGAGTCAACGACATGGTTGTTCCGGAGCAGAAACCCAAAATACTGGCCCTCGCCGAGCAAGAAGTGAAGGACATTCAGGCTCAATATGCCTCTGGTCTAGTCACTGACGGTGAGCGCTACAACAAGGTTGTGGATATCTGGTCGAGGACCAATGACCAAGTCGCTAAAGCGATGATGGACAAGTTGAGCGTAGAGACCGTGAGAGACAGCGCGGGCAAGCCGATTGAGCAAGAATCTTTCAATTCCATCTATGTGATGGCCGACTCGGGTGCGAGGGGCTCCGCCGCTCAGATTCGGCAGTTGGCCGGCATGCGCGGCCTGATGGCTAAGCCGGACGGCTCCATCATTGAAACACCCATTACAGCGAATTTCCGGGAAGGGCTGGACGTATTGCAATACTTCATTTCGACGCATGGTGCGCGTAAGGGACTGGCGGATACGGCCTTGAAGACTGCGAACTCGGGTTATCTGACACGCCGCCTGGTGGACGTGGCTCAGGATCTCGTCGTGACGGGGCCGGAGTGCGGCACCGTGGCGGGGCTTATGATGACACCTCTGGTTGAAGGTGGTGACATCGTTGAGCCACTGCGGGAGCGGGTTCTGGGCCGCGTTACAGCGGTCGATGTGGTCGCGCCCTCGTCCCATAAGGTGATCTTGGAGGCTGGTACGCTACTGGACGAGGCGGCGGTCGAATTGCTTGAAGCCTCCTCCGTCGATCAGCTGCTGGTGCGCTCGCCCATCACCTGTGAGATGCGCTACGGTGTATGCGCCAAGTGCTACGGGCGCGACCTCGGTCGGGGGCGCCTGGTCGATAAGGGCGAGGCCGTTGGCGTCATCGCCGCGCAGTCGATCGGCGAACCCGGTACTCAGCTGACCATGCGCACGTTCCATATCGGCGGCGCAGCGTCCCGCTCCGCTGCTGTTAACAGCGTCGAGGTTAAAACGACCGGTACGATCCGGATGCACAACGTAAAGACTGTGAAACACGAGGAGAAAGGGCATCTGGTGGCGATATCCCGGTCCTGCGAACTGTCGGTGGTCGATCAATTCGGCCGCGAACGCGAGCGCTATAAAGTACCTTATGGCGCGATTCTCAGCATCCAGGATGGTGACTCCGTCGAGCCAGGCCAACTCGTCGCGAGTTGGGATCCACATACTCATCCGGTCGTAACGGAGGTTAGCGGCCGTATCGAGTTTGAAGATTTCATTGATGATGTAACCGTCGCCACCCAGGTCGACGAGATCACCGGACTGACCAGCACCGTGGTTCTGGATCCGGCCCAGCGCGGTGCGGGTACCGACTATCGGCCGACAGCTAAACTAGTTGATGACAAGGGTGAGTCGCTGTGCTTCCCGAACACGGATATTCCGGCCGTATATGCGCTGCCGTCGGGTGCGGTATTAAGCATGGCGAACGGTGCTCGAGTTGTGGTTGGGGATGTGCTGGCACGTCTGCCGCAGGAGTCCACGAAAACTCGCGATATCACCGGCGGGCTGCCTCGGGTAGCGGATTTGTTTGAGGCCCGCAAGCCCAAGGAACCGGCGATTCTCGCAGAACACACCGGTACCGTGAGCTTCGGTAAGGAAACCAAAGGTAAGCGCCGGCTGGTCATTACCGAGCACGACGGTGAGCGGCATGAGGAGTTGATTCCGAAATGGCGGCACCTCAACGTGTTCGAGGGGGAGGCGGTCACTCGCGGCGAGATGATCGCAGATGGTGAGCCGCATCCTCACGATATCCTGCGCCTGCAGGGCGTTGAACGGCTGGCGGACTATCTGGTTCGCGAGATCCAGGACGTCTACCGGCTGCAGGGAGTGAAGATCAATGACAAGCACATTGAGGTCATCATTCGGCAGATGTTACGCAAAGCAGAGATTAAGGATCCTGGTGACACACGTTTTCTCCGGGGTGAGCAGGTTGATCGGGCCAGGGTCCTTGAGGCCAACGAGGAACTTGAAGCGAACGGAGGGCATCCGGCAACGTATGAGCCGGTCCTGCTGGGAATAACCAAGGCCTCCCTGGCGACGGAGTCGTTCATTTCAGCTGCTTCCTTCCAGGAGACCACCCGGGTTCTGACCGAAGCGGCGGTTCGCGGTATGCAGGATAACCTTCGAGGTCTGAAGGAGAATGTAATCGTCGGCCGACTGATTCCGGCTGGCACGGGCTTCGCCCATCATGAGGAGCGCCAAAGGAGCGAGGAAGACGTTCTGGCCCAGGAACTGAAGAAACTGGAGGCCTCCCTGAAGGAAGAGGTCAGAGGTACGGCAGCGGTGGAAGGCACGGCAGCGGTGGAAAAAGTGGTCGAGCCACATGCGGAAGAGGGCCCAGGTGCCGCAGAGAAGACCGAGGAGGCTGGGGCAACAAGTATTAGTTGACAGTCCATGAGGACGACCCCTAGACTTTCCTGCTGCCCAAGGTCAGCGAGGCGCTGACTAGAAAAACTCGAAGCCTCATAGCAGGTCGCTGGAGGCAATTGTAATGAGGCCCGGATGCCGAGAACCGGCAGCGGGCCGATCTTTATTTATAGGTAAGAGATGGCGACGACAAATCAACTGGTTCGCAAGCCGCGATCGAAAAGGAGAGCTAAGAGCAAGGTTCCGGCGCTCGGGGCCTCGCCGCAGAAACGCGGTGTCTGTACGCGGGTCTACACCACCACGCCGAAGAAGCCCAACTCCGCGATGCGCAAGGTGGCCCGAGTCCGGTTGACGAACGGCTTCGAGGTGACGAGCTATATCGGCGGCGAGGGACACAATCTTCAGGAGCACTCGATCGTGCTGATTCGTGGTGGTCGTGTGAAGGATCTGCCGGGCGTGCGTTATCACGTCATACGGGGAACCTTGGATTGCGCCGGTGTAAGTGATCGTCGCCAAAGCCGATCCAAATACGGATCTAAGCGTCCAAAGAGCTGAGTCATGTCGAGACGAAACCGAGCGCCGCGCCGCACCGTGTTGCCCGACCCGAAATACGGCAATCAGCGGCTTGCGAAATTCATCAACATGATCATGCTGAGTGGTAAGAAATCGGTCGCAGAGCAGATCGTCTATCGCGCGCTTGAGAGAATCGCCGACCGATCCGGGCACGATAAGGAGAAGGCGCTCGAAATTCTGGGCCAAGCGTTGGACAACATCAAGCCGTCGGTCGAAGTGAAATCCAGACGCGTAGGTGGTGCAACCTATCAGGTGCCCGTAGAAGTTCGGGCGACGCGCAGAGAGACTCTGGCAATGCGCTGGGCAATCGATGCGGCGCGGAAGCGGTCCGAAAAAACGATGGCGCTGCGTCTAGCACACGAACTCATGGATGCCGCCGAAAACCGAGGGTCTGCAGTTAAAAAGCGAGAGGACACCCACCGGATGGCCGAGGCCAATAAGGCGTTCGCCCACTACCGGTGGTAGTCAATGGATTTGAGGCAAGGACGTGGCAAGGCAGACCCCTATCGAGCGTTATCGCAATATCGGCATCATGGCTCACATCGATGCCGGCAAGACTACTACGACTGAGCGAATCCTTTTCTATACGGGCGTCTCTCACAAGCTAGGTGAGGTACACGACGGCGCAGCCATCATGGACTGGATGGAACAGGAACAGGAGCGCGGAATTACCATTACCTCTGCTGCGACTACCTGTTTCTGGAAAGGCATGGACCAGAGTCGGCCCGAGTACCGCATCAATATTATCGATACTCCCGGTCACGTCGATTTTACGATTGAAGTGGAGCGCAGCCTTCGAATACTTGATGGTGCGCTCGCGGTATTTTGCTCGGTCGGCGGCGTGGAACCGCAGTCGGAGACGGTCTGGCGTCAGGCCAACCGATACGATGTACCGCGAATGGCGTTCATCAACAAGATGGACCGGGCCGGCGCCGACTACTTTCGTGTCGTGTCGCAAATCGAGGAGCGCTTGAAGGGCACGCCGGTCTTGATACAAATCCCCATCGGTGCCGAGGACACCTTTCAAGGTGTCGTTGATCTGGTGAAAATGAAAGCGATTACCTGGGACGACGCGAGTCAGGGCACTCAATTTGAGGAGGGAGAGATTCCAGAGAATCTAGTAGCTTTGGCGACTGAATGGCGGGAGAAACTCATTGAGGCTGCCGCTGAAGGCAATGATCAACTACTTGAGAAATACGTTGAGAAGGGGACGCTTACTCAGGATGAAATCAAGCGTGGCTTGCGGTCACGGTGCATTGCCGGAGAGGTCACACCGGTATTGTGTGGCTCGGCTTTCAAAAATAAGGGCGTTCAGGCGGTCTTGGATGCCGTCATCGATTATCTGCCCTCGCCGGAGGACCGTCCACCGGTCAAGGGTGTCGCGGACGATGACTCGGAGATCCAGCGATTGGCTTCGGATGATGCGCCGTTCGCAGCTCTCGCGTTCAAAATTGCGACGGATCCTTTTGTCGGGAACTTAACATTCTTCCGAGTCTACTCTGGGGTCTTGAGTTCAGGAGATACGATTTATAATCCGGGAAAACGAAAACGTGAGCGTATCGGCCGCTTATTGCAGATGCACGCCAATGATCGCGAGGAATTAAAGGAAGTGCGCGCTGGGGACATTGCGGCGGCCGTGGGGCTCAAAGACGTCACCACGGGTGACAGCCTCACCGATCTAAAGCAGCCCATCCAATTGGAACGCATGGAGTTTCCGGAGCCAGTTATATCCATCGCAGTCGAGCCAAAGACGAAGGCAGATCAGGACAAGATGGGCGCCGCACTGAGCAAGCTCGCGAAGGAGGATCCGTCGTTTCGTGTGCATACCGATGAGGAATCAGCGCAGACTATTATTTCCGGTATGGGCGAGCTTCATCTGGAGATTATCGTCGATCGGATGAAGCGCGAGTTCAACGTTGAGGCTAACGTCGGCAGGCCGCAAGTAGCGTATCGAGAGACGATACGTACTACAGTCGAGCAGGAAGGAAGATTCGTTCGACAGACTGGCGGTCGCGGGCAGTATGGCCATGTCTATCTACGCTTAGAGCCTCTGCCGTCGGGATCAGGCTATGAATTTGTCAACAAGATCGTTGGTGGTGCTGTGCCGAAGGAATTCATATCGGCTGTAAACAAAGGTGTCCAGGAGCAGATGGGAAACGGGGTCATTGCGGGCTATCCCGTCCTAGATTGCAGGGTGACGCTATATGATGGTTCCTACCACGATGTGGATTCCAGCGAGATCGCGTTCAAGATTGCAGGGTCCATGGCCTTCAAGGATGGTGCGGCGAAAGCCAAGCCGGTTCTCCTGGAACCGGTGATGAAAGTCGAAGTGGTTACGCCAGAGGACTATATGGGCGATGTCAATGGTGACCTGAGCCGCCGCCGAGGCGTGCTCCATGAGATTGAGGATTCGCCGTCGGGAAAGATCATCCGTGCGGACGTGCCCCTAGCCGAGATGTTCGGCTACGCGACTGATTTACGCTCGATGAGTCAAGGGCGCGCGACATACACGATGGAGTTCGGTCAGTATTCCCGAGTACCCGCCAACGTTGCGGAGCCCATAATCAAAAATAGAACCTAGTCGATCATCCGCATGAGAAGATTAGCGACTATTACTTAGAGAATTTTGAGAGGTAATAAATCGTGGCCAAAGAAAAATTCAACCGAACGAAGCCGCATGTCAATGTTGGGACGATAGGTCATGTCGATCATGGCAAGACGACGTTGACGGCGGCGCTGACGAAGGTGATGTCTGCGAAGCATGGTGGCGACACGATTGAGTACGATCAGATCGACAATGCGCCGGAGGAGAGGGCTCGCGGCATCACGATTGCGACGGCGCATGTGGAGTATGAGAGTGATAATCGGCATTACGCGCACGTTGATTGTCCAGGTCATGCGGACTATGTGAAGAACATGATCACGGGTGCGGCGCAGATGGACGGTGCGATTCTGGTGGTATCGGCGGCGGACGGACCGATGCCGCAGACTCGGGAGCATATATTGCTAGCGCGGCAGGTGGGGGTGCCGTTTATTGTGGTGTATTTGAACAAAGCGGACATGGTGGATGATGACGAGTTGCTGGAGCTGGTCGAGCTTGAGGTCCGGGACTTGTTGTCGATGTACGAATTTCCGGGTGATGACACGCCGATCATCATCGGCAGTGCGCTGAAGGCAATGGAGGGAGATACGTCTGAGCTAGGGACGCAGAGTGTCGAGAAGCTGGTTGAGGCGTTGGATTCGTACATACCGGTGCCGGAGCGGCTGGTGGATGGGCCGTTTTTGATGCCGATCGAGGATGTGTTTTCGATCTCTGGGCGCGGTACGGTGGTGACGGGACGGATTGACCGGGGCATTGTCAAGGTGGGGGACGAGATTGAGATTATTGGGATCAAGGAGACGGCGAAGACGGTGTGTACGGGCGTGGAGATGTTCCGGAAGCTGCTTGATGAGGGTCGGGCGGGTGATAACGTGGGGGTGCTGTTAAGGGGCACGAAGCGTGAAGAGGTAGAGCGTGGCCAGGTGCTGGCGAAGCCGGGGTCGATAACGCCACACACGAAGTTTGAGGCGGAAGTCTACATTTTGACGAAGGAAGAGGGCGGCCGCCACACGCCGTTTTTCAAGGGTTACCGGCCGCAGTTTTATTTCCGCACGACGGACGTGACGGGGGCGGTGGAGTTACCTGAGGCGACGGAGATGGTGATGCCAGGGGACAATATCCAGATGAAGGTGGAATTAATCGCACCGATTGCGATGGAGGACGGGTTGAGGTTTGCGATCCGGGAAGGTGGCCGTACCGTGGGTGCGGGCGTGGTGGCAAAGATTATTGAGTAGACTACGGTCGACAGGTGCAGTATATGGCAACGAAACAGACTATTAGAATTCGACTGAAGGCGTTCGATCACCGGCTGATCGATCGGTCTGCTCGGGAGATTGTGGAGACGGCGAAGCGGACGGGAGCGACAGTGAAAGGCCCCGTGCCGCTGCCAACGAAAATTGAACGGTACACAGTACTGATATCCCCCCATGTCAACAAAAACGCTCGTGATCAGTATGAGTTGCTGACCCACAAGCGTTTGATGGATATCGTCAATCCGACCGATAAGACCGTTGACGCCCTGATGCGGCTCGAGCTCCCGGCCGGCGTGGATGTTCAGATCCGGCTCAATTAAGGGCGTTGAACCGTAGGTACGCGGTGCTATAATGCACGGCTCGGTCCTGGTCCGGCGAGATATTGATCCCATCGGGCCACTTTAAGTGATTGGGAGCTGCCGGACGCCTGAGCCGGCGGCAGTCGGCCATCAGCAGAATACGGGGTTTCGGCGGGATTTTCCGTTCGAGGCGATTGGGTGCCAGCGTTCGTATACGCGCGCTGGCTGAAGTGCCGGACGTAGTCGGCGCGGATTGTGAGGAATTGATCAATGCCAATCGGTCTGGTGGGCCGTAAATGCGGTATGACTCGCATCTTCACGGAGGCCGGCGAGTCCATCCCGGTGACCGTCATAGAGGTCCTGCCCAATCGTATCTCGCAGCTGAAGACTGTGGACCGCGACGGTTATCGCGCCGTGCAGGTCACTGTGGGAACGCGCAGGCCTGATCGAGTGGCAAAACCGCAGGCAGGCCATTTCGCGAAAGCTGATGTGAAGCCTGGTGACAGCCTCTGGGAATTCCGTCTGGAAGATAGCGAAGGCGAAGAACTCGCGGCTGGCACAGAGATCAATGTCGATATCTTCGAAAATGGCCAGCGTGTGGACGTGGCCGGTACATCCAAGGGTAAAGGTTTTGCGGGCGTAATCAAACGATATCATTTCGCCATGCAGGACGCGACTCACGGTAATTCGTTGGCGCATAGAGCACCTGGATCTATCGGGCAAAATCAGTCACCCGGGCGTGTCTTTAAGGGCAAGAAGATGGCTGGGCAGATGGGCAACGTCCGTCGCACCGTTTCCAATCTTGAAATCGTCCGTGTCGATGCCGAAAGAAACCTCCTGTTAGTGAAAGGCGGTGTGCCCGGTGCGCCCGGCGGCCACGTCATCGTTTGTCCTGCTGTTAAGGCGTAGCGTAATGAAACTGAAGCTACAAGGGTCGAACAGCGAAGTTGAGCTGGCGGATTCCTCGTTCGCGGTCGCCTTTAATGAGCCGCTAGTGCACCAGGTTGTAACCGCTTATCTTGCCGGTGCTCGTGCGGGCACGAAAGCGCAGAAGAACCGTTCGCAGGTTCGTGGCGGAGGCGCGAAGCCGTGGCGCCAGAAGGGCACGGGCCGCGCCAGGGCCGGAACGAACTCTAGCCCGATATGGACTGGTGGTGGGCGAACGTTTGCTGCTCGGCCGAGAAATTTCGAGCAAAAAGTTAACCGAAAAATGTATCGTGGCGCCATGCGTTCCATGTTGTCGGAGCTGATACGCCAAGACCGACTGCTACTCACCGAGGAATTTGCGCTCAGTGCGCCTAAGACCAAAGAGCTCAAGACCAAGCTCAAGGAACTAAACGTCGAAAATGTCCTGATCATCGTCGAAGGCTTCGATGAGAAGCTTTGTCTGGCGGCAAGAAATCTTGTGCACGTCGACGTGCTCGAGGCTGACACGATTGATCCGGTCAGCCTTGTCGGTCATGAAAACGTTGTGATGACGGTTGCGGCGGCGAAGCTCTTGGAGGAGCGTCTCGGATGAGTCAGATCGCGTATCAGGAGAGGTTAATGGCGGTGATAGTGGCGCCGCATGTATCGGAGAAAACCACTGCCGCCGCAGAGGCTAGCAATCAGGTCGTGTTCAAGGTTCGTCCCGACGCGACGAAAAAGGAAATCAAGGCGGCCGTTGAGATGCTCTTCGAGGTCAAGGTCGGCAACGTCACGGTGACGAATGTTCGCGGCAAGATAAAGCGCCACGGGCAAAGTAAAGGTAGGCAGGCGGCGTGGAAGAAGGCTTATGTCCGGCTAATGCCGGGTAGTAACATCGATTTCATGGGCGTTGAGTAACGGGACTGACGGGGAAGCGTTGTGGCGGTAAGAAAATCCAAACCGACTTCACCCGGCCGAAGATTCGTCGTCCGTGCCGTCCGCGATGATTTGCACAAAGGTAAACCTCACGCGCCATTGCTCTCTCCGATGTCCAAGACCGGTGGCCGCAATAACTATGGCCGCATCACAACGCGACACCAGGGAGGCGGGCACAAGCGCCGCTATCGAATCGTCGATTTCAAGAGAGACAAAGACGGTATTGCTGGCCGCGTAGAACGTATCGAATATGATCCGAATCGAAGTGCTCATCTCGCTCTTGTGCTGTATGTCGACGGAGAGCGGCGCTACATTCTGGCACCGAGACGATGTAAGGCCGGTGACCCGATCCAGTCGGGTTCCGACGCCCCGATCAAGCCCGGCAATGCTCTGCCGTTAAAAAATATTCCGGTTGGTACCTTAGTGCACTGTGTGGAGATGAAACCAGGAAAAGGCGGTCAGCTCGCACGAAGCGCTGGTGTCTCGGTTCAGATTATCGCTCGTGAAGGCCGCTACGCGACTCTACGTCTGCGCTCCGGAGAGATACGGCGAATACACGTCAACTGTCGAGCGACCGTTGGCGAAGTCGGCAACTACGAGCACAATTTAAGCAAGCTGGGTAAGGCAGGTGCTAAGCGTTGGCGAGGAGTTCGGCCCACCGTCAGAGGGGTTGCGATGAATCCTGTGGACCATCCCCATGGTGGCGGCGAGGGTCGGACTTCAGGCGGCCGTCACCCGGTGACACCTTGGGGCGTGCCGACGAAAGGTTATAAGACCCGCAACAACAAGCGTACTGACGATATGATCGTTCGTCGCAGGAAAAAGAAGTAGGCTAGACGGCGCGGCCGTGAAGTTGTTAAGGATTCGAGTATGCCCCGTTCTATTAAAAAAGGTCCGTTCGTCGATACCCATCTGCTAAAGAAGGTGGAGAAAGCGGCTCTGAGAAATGATCGCCGACCAATTAAAACGTGGTCGCGTCGATCGATGGTGATTCCGGAAATGGTTGGGCTCACTATCGCTGTGCATAACGGTCGGCAGCACATACCGGTACTGGTCTCCGAAAATATGGTGGGGCACAAGCTCGGTGAGTTTGCGGCTACGCGTACGTTCAGAGGTCATGCCGGAAACCGCAAGGCTAGATAGGTCAGCGATATTTGCAATGGAAACTGTAGCCACACATCGTTATGCGCGAATATCACCGCAAAAATGCCGGCTGGTTGCTGATCAGATCCGGGGTAAGCCGGTCGCTCAGGCGCTTGATATTCTCCGATTCAGCCAGAAGAAAGCCGCTCACCTGGTGCGCAAGGTCTTAGAGTCGGCGATCGCGAATGCTGAGAACAACGATGGCGCTGACATCGATGAACTCAGCGTATCGGTCGTGATGATAGGCGATGCACCGACGTATGCGCGCTTCCGTGCACGGGCGAAAGGACGTGGGAATCAAATTATCAAACGTAATAGTCACATCACTGTTCGGGTCGCTGACGAGTAAACGCGTATGGGCCAAAAAGTTCATCCAATCGGAATCCGTCTCGGAATCACCAAAGAGTGGTCCTCCAACTGGTACGCTGATTCGCCGACTTATGCGAAGTACGTCTACCAAGATCATCAGGTTCGAGAGTTTATCAAGAGCAGGCTCAAGGATGCCTCCGTAAGTCGCATCCAAATAGATCGACCGGCAAAGCGGGCCAATATCACGATTCACACGGCGCGCCCCGGAATCGTGATCGGCAAGAAGGGTGAGGACATCGAGAAGCTTCGCATTGCGATCGCCAAACTCTTGGGCATGATCTTGCCTGATGTGCGACTCAATATTGCGGAGATCAGAAAGCCCGAACTCGACGCTCAACTCGTGGCGGAGGGCATTGCGCAGCAACTCGAGCGGCGCGTACAGTTTCGTCGCGCGATGCGTCGCGCAGTCACGAATTCGATGAGAATCGGTGCCGGCGGGATCAAGGTCAAGGTTGCAGGAAGATTGAACGGTGCAGAGATAGCGCGCTCCGAGTGGTATCGGGAAGGCAGAGTCCCGTTGCATACGTTTCGGGCGAATATCGACTATGGGTTGGCGGAGGCCCACACCACGTACGGCGTAATCGGCGTAAAGGTCTGGATATTCACCGGTGAGGTATTTGATTCTGCTGATGCGAAGAAGGAATCCAAAACCGCTCCAGCACGGCAGCAGGGTGAATAACGATGCTTCAGCCGAAGCGAACTAAATTTCGCAAGCAGCACAAAGGCCGCAACCGTGGGCTTGCGCAGCGAGGTAACAGCGTCAGCTTCGGCGAGTACGGCCTGAAGGCGACTACTCGTGGCCGTCTGACAGCCCGGCAGATCGAGTCGGCTCGTCGGGCAATGACTCGCCACGTAAAGCGAGGCGGTAAAATTTGGATTCGGGTCTTCCCGGACAAGCCGATTACGAAGAAGCCGCTGGAAGTCCGTCAAGGGAAAGGTAAGGGCAACGTGGAATACTGGGTCGCGCTCGTACAGCCCGGGAGCGTGCTCTATGAGATTTCCGGCGTGGACGAGGCCGTAGCACGCGAGGCTTTTAAACGCGCAGCGGCCAAATTGCCGGTCGCTACTATTTTCGTATCTCGGCAGGCTGCCTGATGAAAGCAAAAGAGTTCAGGGCAATGTCCGAGGAAGCGCTAGGTGAGGAACTCCTTAAGCTGCGCCGCGAGCAGTTTAATTTGCGGCTGCAATCTGCGACGGGCCAGGGCGCAAGGCCGCACCAGTTCGGCAAGGTCCGCAAGGATATCGCCCGAATAAAAACGGTTTTACGTGAGCGTGTCGATATCCAAACTTCGGGACAAAACGAATGAGCGCCAAAGAGACAGAACTAGAGCAGGCGAGTACTAACATGGGCTCTGGTGGCGGGAAAAGCCGTCGAACGGTGGTTGGACGTGTCATCAGCAACAAGATGAACCAGAGTGTCTCGGTTGCCGTGGGGCGTCTAATTCGACATCCGGTGTATGGTAAGTTCATTCGTCGCACCACGAAAATACTTGCCCATGACGAAAAAAATCAGTGCAAAGAAGGAGATACTGTTGAGATCGTTGAGTGTCGACCGATCTCCAAGCACAAATCCTGGCGGGTCGTGACAATTATCCAGACGACAGAGGCCTCTTGAGGCAGCCAAGGGCAACCCGATGATCCAATCAGAGACAGTCTTAAGTGTGGCGGATAATAGCGGAGCCCGTCGCATCTTGTGCATCAAGGTATTGGGCGGCTCAAGGCGACGGTATGCGCGCATTGGCGACATCATCAAAGTTACCGTCAAGGACGCTATTCCTCGCGGTCGAGTAAAGAAAGGCGAAATTTACAATGCCGTGGTAGTGCGAACGCGTCATGGAGTACGACGGCCTGACGGTTCAGTTATTCGTTTCGACAGCAATGCAGCGGTCCTATTGAACGCCCGTATGGAACCGATCGGGACGCGCATCTTCGGGCCAGTGACGCGAGAGCTGCGCACCAGCCGTTTCATGAAGATCATCTCTCTCGCGCCGGAAGTGCTGTAGGACATTGAGATGAAACGCATTAGACAAGGCGATGAAGTGGTCATTATTACCGGTAAGGACAAAGGCCGTAGAGGTAATGTCGTACGCATCTATGACGACGACAGAGTACTCGTCGAGGGCATCAATATCGCTCGTAAGCACCAGAAACCTAATCCCAATGCAGGAGTACCGGGAGGCATCATCGAAAAAGAAATGCCGCTCGATATCTCTAACGTGATGATCTATAACCCGGCGGCGGACAAGGGCGATCGAGTTGGAATTCGCCACCTAGCAGATGGACGGAAGGTGCGTTACTTCAAGTCGAACAACGAAGTCTTGGATAGCTGAGATGAGCAGGCTGCAAGAATTCTATAAGAAAGAAGCCGTGCCTCAGATCATGAAGCGGCTGAAACTTACGAATCCTATGGCGGTTCCGCGGATCAGCAAGATTACATTGAACATGGGTGTTGGCGGGGCTTTGACGGACCGAAAGATACTCGAACACGCGGTCAATGATTTGAAGCGAATTTCTGGACAGCAGCCTATTATCTGTAATGCCAGAGTTAGTGTCGCAACCTTCAAACTTCGAGCAGGCTATCCGATCGGTTGCAAGGTCACGTTGAGACGGGAGCGGATGTATGAATTCCTGGATCGGCTAGTCAATGTTGCGATTCCGCGCGTCCGCGATTTCAGGGGCCTGAGTGCTCGATCGTTCGATGGGCAAGGGAACTACAGTATTGGCGTTCAAGAGCAAATTATCTTTCCGGAAATAGATTTCGACCGAATCGATACGATTCGCGGATTGGATATCACGATTACCACGACAGCAAGGAACGATGAGGAAGGCAGGGCGCTCTTAGACGCTTTTCGTTTCCCGATTCGCACTAAGGATAAAGTTACTGATGGCTAAAAAATCAATGATCGCGCGTGAGGCTAAACGTAACGCTATCGTGAAGCGATATGCTGCGAAACGAGCGGAGTACCGGCGAGTCATTCGGGATCCTGGGTCGACTGACGAACAGAAACAGGTTGCTCAAGCGAAATTGCAGGGACTACCACGCGATGCGAGTCCGGTGAGGCTACGTAACCGGTGCGCAATCACCGGGCGGCCACATGGGTACTACCGAAAATTCGGTCTGAGCCGGAACAAACTGCGGGAGGCTACTATGCGCGGCGAAATTCCTGGCCTGTCGAAGGCGAGTTGGTGATAGGAGAAGATCGATGAGCATGACTGATCCAATCTCCGATATGCTGACGCGAATCAGGAATGGTCAAAAGGCCGCGAAGCTTAGGGTGACGATGCCGGCATCGAAACTGAAAGTCTCGATCGCGAAGGTTTTGGAAGCTGAAGGCTACCTCGATGGCGTAGCAACCGAGGACGAAGAAAACAATAAACGAACGTTGACCCTGACGCTCAGGTACCACGAAGGTCAGCCGGTTATCGAACGCATAGAGCGCGCCAGCAGACCAGGTCTAAGACTCTACGCCAGGGCGAACGAGTTGCCGACGGTCCAGGGAGGTCTCGGTGTTGTCATCGTGTCGACCTCAAACGGTGTGATGACCGACCGGGAAGCGCGAGCCCAGGGACACGGAGGCGAAGTTCTCTGCTTCGTGTCTTGAGCGAGAATTGAGAGTGAAAGATGTCTAGAGTCGCAAAACGTCCAGTAGTCTTGGCACAAGGCGTCGAAATCAACCTCGATGGCAACGCTCTGACGGTCAAGGGCCCGAGAGGCGATTTGTCTCTTGAGTGCCACTCGGAGGTCAAGGTTGTCAGTGATGACTCCGGTCTCGCGGTGAGCCCACGGTCTGGAAGCCGCTTCGCCAGGGCTATGGCAGGCACGACACGGGCCTTGATCAGTAACATGGTCAGCGGTGTGAGTACCGGTTTCGAACGGCGGCTAAAGTTGGTCGGGGTTGGTTACAGGGCGAAAGTTCAGGGACAGACTGTCAATCTCACGCTGGGATTCTCGCATCCAGTCGTCTATGAGGTGCCAGACGGTATCACGGTAGAGACTACTAGCCAGACAGAACTACTCGTCAAGGGGATCGACAAACAGAAGGTCGGACAAGTTGCAGCAGAGATTCGAAATTTCAGGCCGCCGGAGCCCTATAAAGGGAAAGGTGTGCGCTACGCTGATGAACGTATCGTTTTGAAGGAAACCAAGAAGAGTTAGAAGTGCAGATGGAGAAGAAACAAAGACGGCAGCGAAGGGCGAGACGAACTCGAGCAAAGATAAAGAAGCGCGGTATTTTACGTTTATGCGTCCATCGTACGCCGCGACACATCTATGCCCAGGTTATAGCATCGGACGGCGCCAGCGTGATCGCTAGCGCGTCTACCATCATGAGCGAGCTTCGGAAGAGCCTCAAGGTTACCGGCAATACGAATGCGGCGGCGATAGTAGGCAAGCTGATTGCGGAGAGAGCGCAGGCTGCAGGAGTAGATCGGGTGGCGTTTGACCGCTCGGGATTTAGTTATCACGGGCGCATTAAGGCACTTGCAGATGCCGCGCGCGAGGCTGGCTTGAAATTCTAATTCGGGACATTACGAATGGCAAAAACAGATGAACTGCAAGAAAAGCTCGTCGCAGTAAATCGGGTTGCGAAGGTGGTAAAGGGTGGCCGGCAATTCGGTTTCACCGCCTTAGCTGTAGTCGGTGATGGCGATGGCCGCGTTGGCTATGGGTACGGGAAGGCTCGCGAGTTGCCGCTCGCGATTCAAAAAGCGATGCAGCTAGCACGGCAGAAACTTTACTCGATTCATCTTAAAAACGAGACTTTGCAATATTCGCTTCGCGGGCGTCATGGTGCTACACGAGTCTTTATGCAGCCGGCTTCGGACGGTACGGGAATAATTGCTGGTGGCGCAATGCGCGCGGTATTCGAGTGCGCGGGTGTACGCAATGTCCTTGCCAAGAGCTACGGTTCACGAAACCCGATTAACGTCGTACGAGCGACGGTCGGTGCGTTGGTAAAAATGCGTTCTCCGCAAGAGATCGCAGCCAAACGCGGCAAGTCTGTAGATGAAATTCTCGGTTGAAATTGATATGGCAAAGGTTAAGAAGACGCTTACCGTGACGCTGCTGAAGAGCAAGCATGGGCGCACTCCTGGGCATCTTGAGTGCGTGCATGGTCTCGGTCTTCGGCGTCGCCATCAATCCGTTATGGTCCAAGACACTCCTGAGAACAGGGGCATGATCAACAAAGTGTCCTATCTACTGAGGATCGAGGAATCTTAGATGCGCCTGAATACACTTAAACCAGCTCGAGGTGCCCACAAGGCTCGCAAGCGCGCTGGTCGAGGTATTGCTGCGGGACGCGGGAAAACAGGCGGGCGTGGCACAAAGGGTCAGCGATCGCGTTCGGGCGGCTACCACAAGGTCGGATTTGAAGGTGGTCAGATGCCTTTGCAGAGAAGGCTACCAAAGATTGGTTTTTATTCGATGCGCGCCAAGTTTCGTGTAGAGGTCAGACTACATGAGCTGGGGCGGCTTGAGGGGAGCACGGTCGATCTCTCGAGCCTTAAGGCTGCACGCCTGATTCCGAAGCGTGCACAGCGCGCCAAGATAATTTTGTCCGGCAAACTCGACAAGTCCGTGACCGTCGTCGGCGTAGCGGTGACCCCCGGTGCTCGTCGGGCGATTGAGGCTGCCGGCGGAAGTGTTGAGAGGTAGAGTGAAAGATGGCTAAGGCAGGCATGGCGAATCCGGTGTCAATACTTGGTGAAGCGACGCGCTTCACCGAGCTACGCCAACGCCTGTTTTTCTTAATCGGCGCGTTGGTAGTCTACCGTGTCGGCACTTTCATACCCGTACCCGGTATAGATCCACTGGCACTTGAGCAGTTCTTCGAGGCGCAGTCGGGGACTATCCTGAGCATGTTCAACATGTTTTCTGGTGGCGCTTTGTCGCGACTGTCGATATTTGCTCTCGGCATCATGCCGTATATCTCGGCCTCCATCATTATGCAGATGGCCACCCACGTCGTGCCAAGTCTCGGACAGTTGCGTAAAGAGGGCGAATCCGGGAGACGGAAGATAACTCAATACACCCGTTACGGAACTGTCGTGCTCTGCTGCTTCCAATCGACAGCGGCAGCGACTGCATTGCAGAACCAGGGTGTCGTTATTAATCCTGGCAGCAGCTTCGTGCTGACGGCTGCTGTGACACTTGTTACGGGCACGATGTTCTTGATGTGGCTTGGCGAGCAGATTACGGAACGCGGGATTGGCAACGGTATCTCCATGATAATCCTGGCTAGCATTATTTCAGGTCTTCCGGCGGCCATCGGCGGTACGCTTGAACTCGTCAGTACGGGCGGTATGAACCAGGCCATGCCGTTCTTATTGGGCATCCTCGTTCTCGGAGTGATTTTCTTTGTCGTCTTCATGGAGCGCGCGCAGAGACGTATTACGGTGAATTACGCGAAGCGTCAACAAGGCCGTCGCATGTACGCCGGACAGACATCGCATCTGCCGTTCAAGATCAACATGTCCGGCGTGATTCCGCCGATTTTCGCATCTAGTCTTATTCTCTTCCCCGCGACCATCGCGAGCTGGTTCGGTACAAGCCAGGCGGTATCATGGTTGCAGGGTGTTGCCGCGAGACTCTCACCTGGTCAGCCGCTGTATATAGCCATGTACGGAGGGCTGATTGTTTTCTTCTGTTTTTTCTATACGGCCCTCGTCTTCAACTCTCGAGAGACCGCCGACAATCTGAAGCGATCCGGAGCATTCATTCCTGGTATTCGCCCCGGGCAACAGACGGCAGAGTATATCGACAAGGTATTGACGCGTTTGACCTTCTGGGGAGCGATCTATATCACGGCCGTTTGTTTGCTGCCGGAGTTCATGATCTTGCGTTTCAACGTGCCTTTCTATTTTGGTGGTACATCCATTTTAATCATCGTAGTCGTCTCTATGGACTTCATGTCCCAGCTTCAGGCGCACATGATGAGTCACCAGTACGAGGGTTTGCTGAAGAAGGCGAATCTCCGTGGTGCTGGGCGCACTGGGTAGTAGGGGAAGGAGTCGGACGATGAAAGTGAGAGCATCGGTAAAAAGGATCTGCCGTAACTGCAAGATAGTTCGGCGAAAAGGCGTGGTGCGGGTAATTTGCTCTGATCCACGCCATAAGCAGCGACAGGGGTGAGGAAACACATATGGCTCGTATTTCTGGTATCAACATCCCCGTAAACAAGCATGTGGCAATCGCGTTGACGCATATCTTTGGTGTCGGGCACAGTCGCGCCCGCCTCGTATGCAAGGTGGCCGAAGTCGATCCAACCATCCAGGTCAAGGACTTGAGTGAGCCTGAAATCGTCAAGCTCAGAGATGTGATCTCGAAATTCTCCGTGGAAGGCGACCTTCGTAGAGAAACTGCGATGAACATCAAGCGACTTATGGATCTCGGTTCTTACCGCGGAATCCGGCACCGTCGTGGCCTGCCAACCAATGGGCAACGAACGAAAACGAATGCGCGGACTCGCAAAGGTCCGCGACGGCCGATCAGGAAATAGACCGATGTCGGCAAGAACCAGGTACAGCAGCTAGGGAGAAGATATGGCCCAATCGACGAAAGGGAAGAAAAAAGAAAAACGGCAGATTCTAGACGCCGTCGCGCATATCCATGCGTCTTTTAATAACACGATCATTACCATTACCGATCGTCAGGGAAATGTGCTGGCTTGGGCGACGGCTGGCGGTTGCGGTTTCCGTGGCTCACGTAAGAGTACACCGTTCGCCGCTCAGGTCGCTGCAGAACGCGCCGGAACAACGGCCAAGGGGTTCGGAGTAAAGAATATCGAGGTCCGGGTAAAAGGCCCGGGGCCGGGACGAGAATCCGCGGTCAGAGCATTAAATGTGGTTGGCTTTAGAGTCACCCAGATCGAAGACGTAACTCCCATACCTCATAACGGATGCCGACCACCAAAACGGCGTCGAGTGTAATCGGAAATAGCAATGGCGAGATATCGAGGTCCAACATGTAAGCTTGCCCGAAGAGAGGGCACAGATCTGTTCTTGAAGAGCGGGGTCAAACCTCTGGAAGCGAAGTGTAAAATGGAGGTCCCGCCTGGCGGACATGGCCAGCGTCGCACCCGTCTATCGGACTATGGTGTGCAGTTGCGAGAAAAACAAAAGCTGCGTCGAATGTATGGAGTGTTGGAACGTCAGTTTCGAAACTATTACAAACGAGCCGCCCGAGGTAGAGGTTCGACCGGCGAGAATTTATTGAAAATGCTCGAATCGCGCTTAGACAATGTGGTCTACCGTATGGGTTTTGCTTCCACTCGAGCGGAAGCCCGTCAGCTGGTAAGCCACAAAGCCATCATGGTTAATGAGCGGGTGGTCAACATTCCGTCTTACCAGCTGGAAGCTGGAGATAAAATCTCGGTGCGCGACCGAGCTAAGGAACAACTCCGAATTAAATCGGCGTTGGATATTGCGACTCAAGTCGGGCTGCCGGACTGGGTCGAAGTGGATGATAAGAAAATGGAAGGTGTATTGAAGACGCTGCCGGAGCGGGAAGAGATTCTTCCTGATATCAATGAGAACCTGGTAGTCGAGCTGTACTCTAAGTAACTTGAGGAACCGTATATGCAGGAATCAGCCACAGAATTCTTGAGGCCTAGAGCCGTCAAGGTTCAACCAATCAACACAAATCATGCGAAGGTTACGGTCGAACCGTTCGAACGAGGCTTTGGCCACACGCTCGGCAACGCGCTTCGACGAGTGCTGCTGTCGTCAATGCCCGGCGCGGCGGTTGTGGAAGTGGAGATCGAGGGCGTGTTGCACGAGTATACGAGCATCGAAGGCGTGCAAGAAGATGTAGTTGAGATCCTTCTGAATCTGAAGTCGATCGCAATAAGAATGCATTCGCGGAACGAAGCTCTGCTGTCTCTATCGAAGAAGGGGCCCGGTCCGGTTACAGCTGGTGATATTGTCTGTGATCACGATGTCGAAATCGTGAATCCTGATCTTGTAATCGCGACGCTTACCCACTCGGGAGAATTGAAAGCGTTTCTCAAAGTTGTGCGCGGACGTGGGTATCAACCGGCGGTAAAGCAGGCTGCTTTCGACGAAGAGACCCGCCCGATCGGGACACTTCAACTGGACGCATCGTTTAGCCCGGTTCGGCGCGTGACCTACAGCGTCGAGAGCGCTCGCGTCGAACAGCGAACCGATCTGGACAAACTGATTATCGACATCGAGACGAACGGAACCATCGATCCGGAAGAGGCGATTCGTCGAGCTGGCGGTATTCTCAAGAGTCAGCTGGACGTATTTGTGGATCTTCAGGGCGAAGATGAGATCGGTTTCGGCAGAGCGGAGACTCAGATCGATCCGATCCTTCTGAGACCGGTCGATGAGCTGGAACTGACGGTACGTTCGGCGAACTGCCTCAAGGCGGAAAATATCAACTACATCGGTGACCTTGTGCAACGCACTGAGGTGGAACTACTACGCACCCCTAATCTCGGTAAGAAGTCTCTGACAGAGATCAAAGAAGTTCTTGAGATTCACGGCTTGGCTTTGGGCATGCGGTTGGAGAGCTGGCCGCCCGCGGGATTGCATGGTGAAGAAGAGCCCGTGTCGGCGGCGGCATTCTAGGAACCAAGGAGCGTACTCATGCGTCATAGGAAGTCCGGCCGCCAGCTCGGAAGGAACGCATCGCATCGCAAGGCGATGTATCGAAATATGGCGGCGTCGTTGGTGCAGCACGAGACGATTAAAACGACATTACCGAAAGCGAAGGAGCTCAGACGCGTAATAGAACCTCTGATTACGTTGGCGAAGCAGGACGGGGTAGCCCGGCGCCGACTGGCATTCTCGCGGCTGCGAGATGATGCGGCTGTCGGCAAATTGTTCGACGAGTTGGGGCCACGTTTCAAGGACCGTCCTGGGGGCTATCTCAGAATTCTCAAAATCGGATACCGTGCCGGAGATGCCGCGCCGATGGCTCTGGTTCAGCTTTTGGATCAGCCCGACTCCCCGGAGACCTCCGCGCCGTAGTCCGCTGCTGACCTCGTAGTTAGTCAATCTCGGTACCAGCCGATCGGCGAAGACGTTTCCTGAGTCTTCGTAGCGTGATCTTTTGCCAAAGGATCCTGATACCGCGGGCAATTCGCTCAAGCTTCAGCGGCTGGTAGAGCTCAATATCTTCAGGAAGAATCGCGTCCACGCGCCTGTGATATTTATGCTTAATCCAGGCGTTGTAGTCATATTGTTTCCCCCACTCGAAGAAAAATCGATTTAGTCGCCGCTTGGAGCCGTCTCGAATGCACGCTAGTCCGAAGTCGATGATAAACGGCCGCTCATCCGGCCCGACGAGCAAATTGTCCTTGCGCTTCAAATCGCCGTGGGCGACATTGGCTGCGTGAATATCCCTTAGCGTCTCTAACAATCTTACGAAGAACAGTTCTCTGTTCTGCAAACTATGCTGACGTTGCCGGTAAGAGTCTCCAGGTATATGTTCCAGAACGAGATGCTTATCATGCAGCAGACCAAGGCAATGCGGAACACCCCGCACTCCCTGCAAGCGTTCATAGATTTCGTACTCTCGTCGAATCGTGATCTGTCCCAATCTCCGCCAGAAAAAAGGCCCGCGAGCTCTTTTGACGACGAAATTTCCAAACGGTGTTTCATATAACTCTACGAAAGCTTGATAGCCAGCACCTAAACGTAACCCCTTGATGTATGGTCTCCCAGATAGGTACTCATCTAGTTGATCAAGCCGAACGGAATCTAAAGATCGCTGCGGGCTCGAAGTCACGGTAAGTGCCACGCTACATACGCGAACCAGAGCAATACGAAGATCACGATAATAGGTTCTCCGTTCTGTCGAGAACTTTTCCCGAAGGACCAACTGCCCTGTCTGATCGCGGTGAGATTGGAAAACGTTGGTATCAACGCGGGAATTCGGGTCGACCAATTCTCCCAGTCGGCGCTGAATAGACGTTTCAGTTTTCGGTCTTCGTATTCGATCGCCGTAGGATAGTAAAACCAGAAAAACAGTAGCGCCAACATCGCACTCCACCAAGCCGCACTGATGATAGAAAAACCACTAATTATCAAGATGTTACCCGTGTAGAGTGGGTGGCGTACCAAGGCATAAGGGCCATAAGTCGCAAGCTGTTCGTTCTTCAAAATAAAACCGCTGGCATAGACGCGCAGACCCATTCCCGCAAGAATCGGTGGCGCTCCTATCAATAGCAACTCGAATGTAGGTCGCGAGACAAGAGCGAAAAACGCTATCAGCACGATGGCGAGAACTTGTCGTGACGCTTCATGGTATCGAAGTTCTCGAACGGCGCGACTCAATCCGGTGAGCGGCGGTAGATCTACTGTTCGGTGTGACATAGTGGCGGCATTCTCCGTGACGTGCTCTGTTGCTTTGTTCGCTAGGGTGTCGGAGTATGAATCACAGTTCCGCAGCACTACGTAGTGCTGGACGGGATAGATTGCGCGCGGCGGCGTCGGTAACCAGCACGTCATCTTCAATTCGGAGGCCACCGTAAGGAACAAGCGCCGCAATCTTATCCCAGTTCACGCTGCGTCCTAACGGTAACTGCTTCAGTTTATCCAATAGTGACGGGATAAAATAGATACCCGGCTCTATCGTAATGACAAATCCCGGTTCGAGCACCCTGGTGAGTCTCAGCATCGGATGGTCATTCGGTGGCCGGCGTTGATCACCCTCTGAAGTTACGAGGTGTCCTCCGATATCGTGGACCTGTAATCCGAGGAGATGTCCGAGTCCATGTGGCAGGAACGTTCGCGTGATGCCATTCGTGTACGCTTCCTCGTCACTGCAGCGAATCAGTCCGTGTTCCTTGAGGACGCCTGCCAGTAACCGATGCGTCGTATCGTTGAGTTCTATGAAGTCCGTACCGTTCAGCGCCTGATCGCATAAACTCTGCTGCATGATTTCCATTGAGTCGATCAGTGACTGGAATCGCACCTCGCCCTGCGCAAGCGTTCGAGTGATGTCCGAGGCATAACCGTTGACTTGTGCGCCTGCATCGAGCAAAAAAGATCGAGCTTTGCTGGGCGCTTCGCGCTGAAGATTCTGATAGTGAAGGATTGAGGCATGCTCGTTTAGGGCGACGATATTTGGATACGGAAGCTCCGCTTCGGTTTGTTCGCTGGCCGTGCAGTAGGTCTGGTGGAGGTGGAATTCGGAAGCTCCATCGCGGAATGCGCGTTGTGCGGCTACGTGACCGACGGCGGCGATTGCGTTGGCACGCTCAATACATCGGATCTCATATGGTGTCTTGTAGGCGCGAAAGTAGTCAAGATGATCGAGAAGCGTTTGATCGTTTACCGACGAGAAACTTGCGGTGTGTCGGGCCGGTTCACCGATGACCGCTACGCCCGAACTGACGGAGCCGAGTTCTTTCATCACGGCGGCCGCTGACGCAGCCTGCCGGATGTCGAAGTGCTCCACCCAGTAACCGGCAGCGTTCTGAGGAGGCTCGTGCCAGAAACCCTGCTCGCGTAGGTCGATCAGAATCGGTCGCTCGCCCGGGATCAGTTTGAGTGCGGATCCCGGATGGTCGGCCAGAGGAAGCCAGGCTTTGAAATAGGGCTCGACCGCATAAGCATACGTCAGGTCGTCGCGGAATCGTGTCTTCTGTGCACCGGAGAATACAATCACACTGTCGAGGCGAGCTGCAGCTAGTGCCGCAGATAAACGCTCGTCCCACTCTGCTAAATGCTGGACGTAGAGCTCTGCCCACTCGGGCTGCGAATTCTTTTCTGTCATGGGCTCGATCTAGTCGCTCATACCAAACAATCTATTAACAGTGCGGGAAAACTCGTGAATAATAGGGCTCCTGGTAGCAGGGTCCAAGCCCAGAGGCTTGATGGGCCCTTGAGCTAGAAGTCATCGAGGGCCATTTCTCGGTAGTGTTGATGGCGTGAATTTCAGGTTCGATTGATGGATAGGCCATTCAAGCAGCAGTTCGCAACCCGTTCCGTCGTGATGGCTGCCCGTGGTATTGCTGCGACGAGTCATCCGCTTGCTACACAAATTGCCGTGCAGATTCTTCGGCAGGGTGGGTCTGCAGTGGACGCCGCGATCGGCGCCAACGCGGCACTGGGATTGATGGAACCGACCGGGGCGGGTGTCGGTGGCGATCTTTTCGCGATCGTCTGGGACGCGAAGCAACAACGGTTGCGCGGACTCAATGCCAGCGGGCGCTCGCCGCTCAGTCTGACATTGGACAAACTACAGGCGATGGGGTTAGAGAAGATCCCAGCCTACGGGCCACTGTCGGTCAGCGTACCGGGGGCTGTCGACGGATGGCTGGAGCTTCACGCGGCATTCGGCAAGCTTGAATTCTCGGAGCTTCTTGCACCGGCAATCGAGTACGCCGAGCGAGGCTTCGCGGTGACAGAGGTCATCGCGGGCGAGTGGGCAGCCAGCGCCATGGTACTCGAAGAATTTCCGGGCTATGCCGATGTCTTCATGCCTGGAGGACGGGCACCCGCTGCCGGGGACGTGTTTAGGAATCCACGACTCGCGATGACCTATCGCGCGATCGCAGAGCGGGGACGCGCAGCGTTCTACGAAGGTGAGATTGCACGAGAGATCGAGGATTATATGCGTGGCAACGGCGGCTATTTGCGCGCGGAGGATCTCGCTCAGCATCGTTCGGAATGGGTAGAACCTGTCTCCACGAACTATCGAGGCTATGATGTCTGGGAGCTGCCACCGAACGGCCAGGGGATAGCGGTGCTACAAATGCTAAACATCCTTGAGGCCTATGATCTGGGCGCGCTCGGTTGGGGAAGCCACCACTACCTGCACTTGTTGATCGAGGCGAAGAAGCTCGCATTCGAGGATCGTGCTCACTACTATGCCGATCCGGCGTTCGTCGACGTTCCAGTGACTAGGCTGATCTCCAAAGAATACGCGCAGGAGAGACGGCAATTGATTGATCCGCTGAAGGCATCCCGTGAACTCGAATATGGGGATCCCGATTTGCTGCAACACGGCGACACGGTTTATCTGACAGTTGCGGACCAGGACGGCAATATGGTGTCGCTGATTCAGAGCAACTATCGCGGTATGGGTTCGGGGATGACACCCGGTCAGCTCGGATTCGTGCTTCACAACCGGGGCGAACTGTTTAGTCTGAGTCCGGCTCATCCTAACGTCTACAAGCCCGGCAAGCGCCCGTTTCATACCCTCATTCCGGCGTTTGTCACGAAGGATGACGAGCCGTTCTTGAGTTTCGGTGTGATGGGTGCCGACATGCAACCGCAAGGGCATGTGCAGATACTCGTGAACCTCATAGATTTCAGGATGAACGTTCAACAGGCGGGTGATGCGCCACGAATCCGGCATAACGGCTCGAGCACACCCACCGGCGAGAAGATGTCGCATGGCGGAGTTGTGTTTCTCGAATCCGGCCATGGTCCCGAAACATTAGCGGCTCTGGAAGCGCTAGGTCATGTGATCAGCCGCGACGACTCGGCCTATGGAGGCTATCAAGCTATTCGCTGGGACCAGGAGCGACGCGTCTATCAAGGTGCGTCGGAGTCGAGGAAAGACGGCCATGCGGCAGGCTACTAGTGGCCCAACAAGGCTATATTGATGGACCACTAGCTTCGGGTTGAGAGCGATGGATAGAGTATTAACGGGAATCACGACGACGGGGACTCCGCATATCGGTAACTATGCTGGAGCCATTCGTCCGGCGGTCGCCGCGAGTCAGGCCGGAGACGTGGAGTCGTTTTTCCTGATCGCTGATTATCACTCGCTTGTGAAGGGTGAGGCCCCCGAACAGGTGGCTCAGTCGACGCTGGAGATTGCAGCAAGTTGGTTGGCGACCGGGCTCGATCCGAAAAGCATTTTTTATCGTCAATCCGACGTGCCCGAGATCATGGAGTTGACGTGGATATTGACGTGCATGACGGCCAAGGGACTCATGAACCGCGCACATGCTTACAAAGCGGCTGTCGCCGAGAATCAGGCCAGGGCGAACAAGGATCCAGACAACGGTATCGCGATGGGATTGTTCTGTTATCCGATCTTGATGGCCGCAGACATTCTGATCTTCAAGGCGAATAAAATTCCCGTCGGCAAGGATCAGGTTCAGCATGTCGAGATGGCTCGTGATATCGCCGGACGTTTCAATTTTCGCTATGGAGAAATTCTTGTGCTCCCGGAGGCGGTAGTCGGTAAGAGTACAGCTGTATTGCCTGGGCTCGACGGGCGAAAGATGTCGAAAAGTTACGGCAACACGATTCCGTTATTCGCCGAGGAGAAACAGCTACGTAAGCTGATTATGCGGATAAAAACGAACTCTCAGGAACCGGGCGAGCCGAAGAATCCGGATTCGAGCTCATTGTTCGCTATCTACAGCGCGTTTGCCGATCACGAGGAAACAGAGGTGTTGCGGACCCGGTACGCCGACGGCATCAGCTGGGGCGAGATGAAAACCGTGTTATTCGAATATCTCAATGATCACCTGAAGACGGCACGGGAGGAATATCGGCGTCTGCTGGCCGCCCCCGACCATGTCGAAGACGTTCTACAACAAGGTGCACAGAGGGCTCGGGCGATAAGCGGTCCGGTTCTGGCAAAAATTCGAGATGCTGTCGGCATAAAACCTCTGGGTTAACCCGCGTCTTGCACCAGGCGGTCGCGATCATCCGGAGTTCTGATGTGATCGGCGCGTTAGCGGGGTGCCGCTTGTGGTTCCGGCTTCGAGCGATCTTCCGCCTTGAGTAACTCGCCGAGACATTGCCCGGTATGAGACTCAGCATGGGCGACTATCATCTCCGGCGTTCCGGTAGCGACGACCTCTCCGCCGCCGAGCCCGCCTTCCGGGCCAAGATCGATAATCCAGTCTGCCGTTTTGATCACTTCGAGATTGTGCTCTATGACGACGATGGTATTGCCCTGGTCTCTAAGTTTGTATAGAACCTCCAAGAGCTGAGCGATATCGTGAAAATGCAGACCGGTTGTAGGCTCGTCGAGTATGTATAACGTTGATCCCGTACTGCGCTTGGATAGTTCCTTCGCTAGCTTCACCCGCTGTGCTTCTCCGCCCGACAGCGTTGTCGCATTCTGTCCGAGAGTGATATACGTCAGTCCCACCGCCGCAAGTGTTTCGAGCTTTTTGGCAATTTGCGGAATATTTTGGAAGAATGCCAAAGCATCTTCCACTGTCAATTGCAGGACCTCGTGGATGTTCTTCCCCTTGTAGCGAATGTCCAAGGTCTCGCGGTTGTAACGTTTGCCGACACAGACATCGCAGGAGACGTAGATGTCGGGTAAGAAATGCATCTCGACTTTGATGACACCGTCACCCTGGCAGGATTCGCAGCGACCCCCTTTGACGTTGAAGCTGAATCGTCCTGGCAGATATCCACGCGAGCGAGCTTCCTGCGTAGCCGCGAAGAGTTCTCGAATCGGAGTGAATAACCCGGTGTAAGTGGCGGGGTTTGACCGCGGCGTTCGACCGATCGGACTCTGACTGATGTCGATTACCCGATCGATCTGCTCTAGCCCTGTCACGCTGTCGAACGGAGCAGCATCAACTGTGGCGTTATTAACCTTCGCCGCGGCCAGCCGGTATAGAGTGTCATTGATCAGTGTGCTCTTACCGGAGCCCGAGACGCCCGTAACGCACGTGATGAGCCCTAGCGGAATATCGATGTCAATGTTCTTGAGATTGTTGCCGCGAGCGCCGGAGATGCTAATGACCGTTTGCGGGTCGAATGCGCGTCGCTCGGGCGGTAGCGGTATCCTGCGACGGCCGGCCAGATATTGTCCAGTCAAGGAAGCGGGATTCTTCTTGATGTCTTCCGGTGTGCCTTCGGCGACGACCTGACCGCCGTGGATTCCGGCGCCGGGTCCCAGATCCACGACGTGGTCCGCCGCGAGTATCGCGTCCGCATCGTGTTCTACAATTAATACCGTGTTGCCGAGGTCACGCAGTTGTCGAAGCGTTTCTAGTAGTCGCCTGTGATCTCTCTGATGCAGTCCGATTGACGGTTCGTCGAGAATATACAGGACACCCACGAGGCCCGAGCCGATCTGACTCGCCAGCCTGATGCGTTGAGCTTCGCCTCCGGACAGGGTTTCCGCGCTCCGGTCCAGCGTGAGGTAATCGAGGCCGACGTCCGCCAGAAAGTTGACTCGATTCCGAATTTCCTTGACGATTGTTTCGGCAATCTCACCACGCCAGCCGTCGAGTTTGAGGCCGGTAAAAAATTTCTTCGCTTCACTGACGCTCAATGCGGTGATCTGCGGCAATGAGTTGCCCTGTATAAACACACTGCGCGCCGCCTCGTTCAGGCGCGTTCCTCCGCAGCTCTCGCATGAGCGAGTGCTCTGGTACTTGCCCAATTCTTCTCTGACTGCATTTGATTCTGTTTCCTGGTAGCGGCGCTGCATATTGGGAATGATGCCTTCGAATTCATGTCGCCACTTACTCTCGCTCCCTTTGGCGCTGATATAGGCAAATTCAATTCGTTCTCCCTTACTGCCGTATAGCACGACGTCTTGAATATGCTTCGTGAGGGACTCGAAAGGCGCTTCTATGTCGAACGAATAGTGTTTGGCCAGTGATTGGATCAGCTGGAAATAGTATGGATTTCGGCGGTCCCACCCTCGCACCGAACCACCGGCGAGCGATAGATGTGGATGCATTACTACACGCTGCGTATCGAAAAAGCGGCGAACGCCGAGTCCGTCACATTCCGGACAGGCGCCAGACGGACTATTGAACGAGAAGAGGCGTGGTTCAAGCTCGGCGATGCTATAGCCACAGATGGAACAGGCGAACTTATTCGAGAAGACCATCGCAGCTTCGGCCGGTGCGTCGAGTAGCACGATCTGCGCAACACCCTCAGCGAGCATCAACGCCGTCTCGAAAGATTCCGCGAGTCTGAGCCGCACCTCGGGCCGAACTCGCAGTCGATCCACCACGACTTGGATATCGTGTTTGCGCCGCTTGTTTAAACTTGGCGGGTGGTCGAGTTCGATGACCTCAGCATCGATTCGAGCGCGGACGAAACCCTGAGCCCGGAGATCCGCGATCAGCTGGCTGTGCTCGCCCTTGCGTGCGGTAATGACCGGCGCCAGCAGCATCACGCGTGTCCCGTTCTCTAGAGCGAGGACCTGGTCGACCATCTGGGACACATTCTGGACGTCCAATACGGTGTGGTGTATCGGGCATGATGGGATCCCGGCCCGGGCGAACAGTAAGCGCAGGTAGTCATAGATTTCCGTGACCGTACCGACCGTAGAACGCGGGTTATGGGACGCCGATTTCTGTTGGATGGAGATGGCTGGCGAGAGCCCTTCGATATGATCGACTTCTGGCTTCTCCATCATCGACAGAAACTGCCGCGCGTAGGTCGAGAGAGATTCGACGTAGCGGCGTTGCCCCTCAGCATAGAGAGTGTCGAAGGCGAGCGACGATTTTCCCGAGCCGGACAATCCGGTGAGCACAATCAGCCGCTCCCGGGGCAGGTCGAGGTTGATGTTCTTCAGATTGTGGGTGCGGGCACCGCGAATCTGAATGTGGCTCGTGGACACCGCTTTGGTCCTTCGCGCAGGCAATCCCCTACTATACGACGCCGCAAAACCCCGGCGCAAAGGTCTACTGCTGGAACGCCAGAGCTTACCGCTATACTCAAAGCTGCGGTGACCGACACAGGCGGGCGTGATAGCTGATGTCGCGCCGACAGGTGATCTGAAGGCTGTTTTTCCGCGGTCCGCCGATTAATCCGGGTGCCTTTGTCGAGACCGCAGCGTACAATAATCGGCTCGGGACCGGCATGAAGCCGGGCACAAGATTATTTGAGGAGTTCGAATGGCGAGAGGTATCAATAAGGTTATTCTGGTCGGCAACCTGGGCGCAGATCCAGAGTCACGGGCCATGCCCAGCGGCAGCGCCGTGACGAACATCCGCGTGGCGACGAGTGAGACCTGGAAGGATAAGAAGACCGGTGATCAGCAAGAGCGGACTGAGTGGCATAACGTCGCCTTTTTTGGTCGTCTCGCGGAGGTGGCGGCGGAATATCTGCGTAAGGGCTCGCAAGTCTATATCGAGGGCAAGATCCGCACTCGCAAGTGGCAGGACCGCGACGGCAACGATCGATGGTCTACAGAGATCATCGCGAACGAGATGCAGATGCTCGGCGGTCGTGCGGGTTCGGGCGCGCCGGCGCCAACGGTTGTTGCCGAGGCCCCGCCCGCTAGTACGGAGTTCGACGACGACATTCCGTTCTGATGTTGAGCCCGAAGACATCTACGGCAGTCTCATCAACCACCCCGGTGCAGCAATCGCGCGGCTGAACTCGCCGGATTACACGTATTTATACTTATATAACAATAGCTTAAGATAATATGCCTGATCGACTTTTCATCAAGACGTTTGGCTGCCAAATGAATGAATACGATTCGGCGAAGATGGTCGACGTTCTCAAGGAGGCGTTGGATGTCGAAGAGACCGAACACGCAGAAGAGGCGGACATCCTGCTTCTCAATACCTGCGCGATCCGCGAAAAAGCCCAGGAGAAAGTGTTCTCCCAGCTCGGCCGGTGGCGGCTACAGAAGCGCGACAGACCGCAGACGATTATCGGCGTAGGCGGCTGTGTGGCCAGCCTGGAAGGTGAGGCGATTTTACGTCGCGCACCATTCGTCGACCTGGTCTTCGGTCCTCAAACCCTGCATCGGCTACCGGCGATGATCGCGAAGGTGCGCGCCGGTCACCCTGGAGTCGTCGACGTCAGTTTTCCTGAGATAGAGAAGTTCGATCGAATCCCTGCGGCCAAGGAGTCGTCGTGCACGGCCTTCGTCTCGGTCATGGAGGGGTGCAGCAAATATTGTACTTTCTGTGTCGTGCCTTATACGCGCGGTGAGGAATTCAGTCGGCCGCTTGACGACGTCATCGCGGAGATCGCTGGTCTTGCGGATCTCGGTGTGAAGGAAGTCAATCTCCTTGGACAGAACGTCAATGCCTATCGGGGGCCAGCCCACGGGGGTGGCTACGCCGACCTCGCAACGCTGATTCACTACGTGGCCGCCATCGAGGGTATCGAGCGTATCCGCTTCACCACCTCCCACCCGGTAGATTTTACGAAGCCATTGATCGAAGTCTTCGGCCAGGTCGAGCAGCTTGTGAATTACTTGCACTTACCGGTGCAAAGCGGCTCTAATCGGATACTTAGGCTCATGAAGCGTGGCCACACGATCGAGTCGTATAAAGAAAAAATCCGGATGCTGCGTGCCGTCAGGCCGGATATTTCGATTTCATCAGACTTTATCGTCGGCTTTCCTGGTGAAGAAGACGCGGATTTCGAAGCGACACTGGATCTGATCCGTGAGGTGGGCTTCGATCAGTCATTCAGCTTTATCTACAGCCCCCGGCCCGGTACTCCCGCAGCTTCGATCCACGATCCGATACCCCGGGCAGTCAAACAACGCCGGCTCGCGGAGCTTCAGGCGTTGATAAGCAGCCAGGCCAGCGCTATCAGCCGTGAGATGATCGGCCAGGTACAACGCGTGCTAGTGGAGAGGCCGTCGAGAAAGTCACCGCTGGAATTGTCAGGGCGGACCGAGAACAATCGTTGGGTCAATTTCTTAGGCGATCCACAACTGGTCGGCTTGTTCACCAATGTCATGATTGTTGCGGCGCTGCCAAACTGTCTGCGAGGACGGTTGCACGCAGCGACAGTAGCCCGATCCGTTGCCTGACACTGCTAAGAGCGCTAACTCAGTTTATGTCAGCCTGTCGCCGAATGATCATCGGCGCATGGCAAATCTGTGCGGCCCCCTTGACGAGCACCTGCGGCAGATCGAGGACCGGCTCGAGATTAGGCTCAAGAATCGCGGCAATCGCTTCCAGTTGGAAGGGTCCGAGCAGGCTATGGACGTCGGCCGTCGAGTACTAGAGGAACTGTATGCCCTGACCGAGGCTGAAACACTAGATCTAGAACGGGTGCACATCAGTCTGCAGGAACACGCGCGGCCGGACCGCGCAGCCCAGGCAGACAACCTGATATTCCACACGAGACGCCGTGATATTCGTGCCAGAGGACCTAACCAGCTCGGGTATGCTCGCGCCATGCGAGACAAGGATCTGACGTTCGGTATCGGGCCGGCCGGTACCGGGAAAACTTATCTCGCCGTTGCTGCCAGCGTCGACGCATTGGAGGCCGATCTCGTTCGCCGTATCGTGCTGGTGCGACCTGCTGTAGAGGCGGGTGAGAAGCTCGGGTTCCTTCCCGGTGACATGTCTCAGAAAGTCGATCCTTATCTTAGGCCAATGTACGATGCGCTCTACGAGATGTTGGGCTTCGAGCGGGTCGGGCGTTTAATCGAGAGAAATGTCATAGAGATCGCGCCGTTGGCTTTTATGCGCGGACGCACCCTGAACGAATCCTTCGTGATTCTCGACGAGGCTCAAAACACGACCGTCGAGC
>Ga0209987_10000052_pt1 | contig 48194 bp, 37 predicted proteins | sample N074metaG_FD_182134 | JGI IMG/M metagenome (GOLD analysis project Ga0209987, IMG submission 182134) | Deep subsurface microbial communities from Kermadec Trench to uncover new lineages of life (NeLLi) - N074 metaG (SPAdes) (version 2) | ecosystem: Environmental > Aquatic > Marine > Ocean trench...
CTCACGACCTGAGTTCGAAATCGAGGTGCGCCCATGTGCAATTCAGCTGCAACTCCCTTCTCTGGGATTGGTGGGTACAGCGTTGTCGTCAAATCGGGCACCGCATCGAACGTTCGATTGGACCCAGTCGTGGTGCCGAGCGCGGCGTCGATGGCATCCAGCGAGCAACCGAATCGGGTCTTCTCGCGAGCACTCCCGCTCGCACTACTGATTCTGGGCTTCGCGACTAGCGCGAATGCCGGCGTCCAGATGTATTCTGGCGAACTCATCGTGCAAATGCGTGGGTCGGATGCTGCTGGCGACTTCATCGGGATTCCATTCGGAAACCATTGCAATATGAATCCGTATCACGCCGAGCATACCGCCATGTTCTATTACACCAATCCGATGAGGACCCATACGCTGACCATTCCGAAGTTTGGCGGTCAAGTCGCCGCCATGGACACCAATTTGGACAGCGCCCCCGATGTGCCAGCGGGCTGCGGACCGGCCTCTCGGAGAGCGGGACGGCCTCTTACCGGAAGCGGTGTCCTTGTCACAACGGGTACCAGCTCGACGACGCATAGTTCCGCGAACCCGCGAGGGTTTACGCTACCGAAGTCGGGCCTCTCGCGGGTGACGTCAGGAGCCTCTCTTTTCCCGACCACCTGGATCCCAATTCCGGGCGGCGTATTTCCGTTCAAATTCGAAATCGAATACGCGGATCTGAGAAACGATGCGGGAGTCTTCGCCGAAGGTGGCGGTCCCGGCAGTTTCACGGTTTCGAACGGCGCGAGAGTTCACGTCACGGCCGGAAAAAACCAATTCGGCGGGACGATGAAATTGTTAGGTCAATATCACACGAATCGCGGAGACGAGGGCGGGAGCACCTCGGTGGGTGCCACTCCGTGGAACCTGCAGTACATCGGTGCCGGCGCTCAGACCTCTGCAGGTTCCGTGACGGCAGGTTTGAACTATTACACGATGATTTCCCGCCCGTACCGCTACCCCGGGAAATTCGACTACTCGGCGCGGTCTGCCACCGCTTCCGTATTCCCCTGGACGACAGGCGTGGTTGAAGTCACCGCTCTCAGTGGCCCGCAGGCAACGGTTCTGAAGCGAACCGGCTACGACAACCGATCGCCAAACGGTGCCGGAACCGTCCAGCTGCTGAGTCCGATGCTCACTCGCTGGAAGAATTCCCTGGGCGACTATCACACCGGGGGCATCGCGATGATGAAGCTCCGGTTCGTCCCTGAGCCCAATGCCTGGCTGATGCTCGTAGCGGGAATCTGCACGCTCCGCGTCTTGTATCAGTTGGGTCGGCGCCCCGGGAGCGCTTAGTCCGACACACTAGCGGGCGAAGCAGATCGCTCGTGTGGTCTTCCGGAGTTCGGTGGTTTCCTCCGTCTGACCCGATCAGAGAACCTTGGGTGCGAACTGACGTCGGTTCTGCGAGAGGCTACCGAGATCGCCGGTTCATCGAGGTAGGAGTCGCTGTCAAAACCAGAAAGGCCGGACCTCGCAGAGGTCCGGCCTTTTTGAGGTCGAGTGATCGAAGCGGTTAGCTGCGCTGGGTGCGTCGAGCCATCAGTATCGCACCTAGGCCAAAGAGAACCGCCGCCGTCGGCTCCGGTACCGGTACCCCACTACCCGATGTTGACCAGATCTGGCCCCTGGCTCGGCCGCCGCCGTCTGCGTACTGTCCGCCGAGATGCCATTCACTGGTGTCGGTGATCAGTGTCCCGCCGACGAGATAGAATTCCCAGGTGTATGCGCCATCGCTCGTGATGTTCACGAACCCGCTGGAGCACACCTTGTCGTTTTTGTTTCCGTGATTCGGATCGCACGGGCCGCCTGCAGAAGAACTGGTCGCGGCTTCGATGAGACTCCATGCACCGGAACCCGTCGGGCCGGTGACTGTACTGAGCGACGTATCCCAGCCTGTGATCACCTTGAAGCCGACCTGGTTGATTCCGTCCCTGAGGTCGCTGTAGTCGTCCACATAGACCGTGTAGGTGATGATCCAGTTGCCGCTGCCGCCGTCGTCGTCGACCTCCAGATAGAGAGTCGAGCCATCACACCCGTCGGCGTCGCAGCCGCCGAGAAAAGTTTTGGCGATCAGCGCCGCTTGTGCGGAGCCGACAAATCCAATCACCGCCAACGAGGCGAAAGCGAATCGAATCAGGTGCGAGATCATTGAGCTTCTCCAGAAATAGCCAGCTGCAAGGTTGCGATTGATATATGGGGGTATATTGCCACGTATGTAGCGATTTAGACCCGATTAATTTTAGTCGAAATCGGAAAAACTCCATTAAATACTGAGGCTTATGGAATAGGCAAGGCGGTAGGCCATCTGGTCTGTGGATTTCGCCAGAGCGGTGCGGAAGGGCTTCAGGCCATGCTGAGCCCGGTCGGGCGCTCGGCTCCCGGCGTCCCAGCTCTGAGCGGGCTCCCCGCCCGCGGCGCCGGCTAGAGCGCGCGCACTCCGGTGATGTGCTCCCCGAGAATCAGGGTGTGGATGTCGTGGGTGCCTTCATAGGTGCGGACCGTTTCGAGGTTCACCATGTGCCGCATGGACTGGTAGTCATCGACGATACCGTTCGCGCCGAGCAGGTCGCGTGCCATCCGGGCAATCTGGAGTGCGATGTCGACATTGTTGCGCTTGGCCATCGAGACCATCGTGTGGTGGAGCTTGCCCTCGTCCTTGAGGCGCGCGATCCGCAGGATCAGAAGTTGCGCCTTCGTAATTTCAGTGAGCATGTAGACGAGCTTTTCCTGAGTGAGCTGTTTCCCAGCCAGCGGTCCGCCCTGGACGATGCGCTCTTGCGAGTACCGCAGCACCTCGTCGTAGCACGCCATTGCGGCACCAATTGCTCCCCAGGCAATGCCATAACGAGCCTGATTGAGACAACCAAGTGGGCCTGCGAGCCCCTTTGCGCCGGGCAGCAGGTTGTCGTCCGGGACCTCGACGTCCGTCAGGAAGAGTTCGGACGTCACGGATGCACGCAGCGAGAACTTGCCTTTGATATCGCGTGCCTCGAAGCCGGGGCGGTCTGTCTCGATGAGAAACCCACGGATGCCGTCGTCGGTGTTCGCCCAGATGATCGCGACCGATGCGATCGACCCATTCGTGATCCAACGCTTGGTACCGTTGAGCACCCAGCCGCCGCCGCGCTTTTCCGCTTTGGTGAGCATGCCGCCCACGTGGCTGCCGAAATCGGGCTCCGTGAGTCCGAAACAACCGATCTCGCGACCTTCCGCCATCGCGGGCAGCCAGCGCTCCTTCTGGGCCTCTGAGCCATAGGTGTGGATGGGGTACATGCAGAGCGAACCCTGCACCGAAGCGAACGAGCGTAGGCCGGAATCGCCGCGTTCGAGTTCCTGCATCGCGAGCCCGTATGCAACGTTGTTCATGCCCGCGCAGCCGTAGCCATCGAGGTTGGTTCCAAAGAGTCCGAGCTCGCCCATCATCGGCACGAGCTGCATCGGAAACGAGCCATCCTGCCGGATGTGCTCCTGCAGCAGCGGGAGGAATTCCTTCGAAACGAACTCGCGCACGGAATCGCGCGCGACGCACTCTTCATCGGAGAGCATTTCGTCGATGCGCAGGAAGTCGACGCTGGTGTAGTCCGCCATGGGGGAACCTCAGGAGGGTATTCGTTGACCACAGACTAGCCGAAAGAATTCGTTGGAGCCGTACGCCTCCGCGGTATCAGAAGATGGAACCGCCACGTGATTTCCGTCGGGTGGCGGCTCCGTGAATAGTGGGCGATTCCTCTGGATTCGCTTGCGTCGTCGCCGGACCCCACTGGGGTCCAGCTCTAGATCGTTGGTGTGGTGTCGTTGGGATTGCGGCTGTCTTCGATTGCTTTCAGGCGTCGAGTCAGCGTGGTGAGCTTCTTGTTGATCCGCTGCACATCCGATCTCGAGGCGACTTGCATGAGTCCCAGAATGGAGTCCAACCGAGTCTCGACCTGCTTGGTCACGTCCTTGCGGACTTCGTCGGCTCGCTTCACGATCGGGTTCTTCTTGAGTTCCTTCTGAATTCTCTTCAGTTCTTTACGGGTGCGCATTTCGACGGTCTTTTTCTTGGTCTCGAATTCCTTCTCGAGCGACTTTCGGCGCACGCTCAACTCTTTTTGAATGCGTTGGAACTCGTCGTCGACGAATTGGACGGCTTCGTTGATGCGGCTCTCACGTGCTTCCGTGACTGTTTCGTGTTCTTCCATGGGAGTGTCCCTTTCAGTTCTGCTCGGCCCGCGAGGCCGCGCGAAAATGGGTATGTGGGCGAAAATAACACGGTGCGTTATCACGTCAAGAGGCGCTTTAGTGCAACGATTACCCTTTAAAATCAATTGCTTGGGTATTTTAATCTGCTTTTGATCACGCGTCTGAGACGCAGTGCGGCATTGCGCCTACCAGCGCAGGACAGCGCTGGCCCAGGAAAAGCCGGATCCGAAGCTCGTCATCGAAACGACCTGCCCAGGCTCCAGCTTGCCCCCGCGCGCGGCTTCGTCGAGCAGCATCGGAATCGAGGCCGACGAACAGTTTCCGTAGCGCTGGATGTTGTTGCTGCAGCGTTCGGGCGGAATGCCCAATTGGTCCATCACGAACTCGTTGATCCGCAAATTCGCCTGGTGGAACAGGAAGAGGTCGACGTCTTCGAGCTTCAGACTCGCGGCGCTGAGCACCTCCAACAGAACCTCGGGCATGCGCGTAGCCGCGTGCTTGAAGACGAAGCGCCCTTCCATGTGCGGGAAATGGCGCCGCTCATCGATGATCTTGTGATCGATGCGATGCGGCAAGAAGCCTGACCCCGGCGCTTCGACCCAGAGCTTTTTCGCATATTTTCCCTCGGCGTGAAGCCGAATTTCGATCAGCCCCGCGGGATCGTCATCGTTTTCGGTCGCCTCGAGCAACACGGCGCCTGCGCCGTCGCCGAAGATCACTGCGACATCCCGTCCTTCGTGACTGATGTCGATGCCAGACGAGTGGACCTCGCACCCCACGAGGAGTACGCGCCGGTACATCCCCGATCGAATGAAGCCATTGGCGACCGAAAGCCCGTAAAGAAAGCCGCTGCACTGCGCACGGACGTCGAAGCATGGCGTCTCCGAGACACCTAGCTTTTCTTGCAAGAAGAACGACGTTCCGGGGAAATCTGCCTGCGGGGACAGGGTGGCCAGCACGATGCAGTCGATGTCTTCGGCACCGAGCTGAGCAGCTTCGAGCGCGTGCAACGACGCCGCGTAAGCGAGGTCAGCGGGTTGCTGTCCGGGCTCGATGAAACGCCTTTCTTCAATGCCCGTGCGCTGTCGGATCCACTCATCGGTGGTGTCCATCCGCTTCGCGAGATCATCGTTGGTTACGACGAGATCCGGAACGTACATGCCGGTACCGATAATCTTTGTTCGGGGTAGGGTCATCGGTTTCCGTCGGCGGTGAGTGATGGAATGTGCTTGCGTTTGCGGCCGTTCCCACCCGGGAAATCCGCTTCGGCCCATAGTAGCTCTTCTGCGTCCGAGAGCAGATCCTGCAAACCGATTCGCTTCAGTGCCGAAATTGCTACGCCGGTTTTCTTTTCGAGCAGCGCTTTCGCTTCGCTGGAGGGTAGCCGGTCGATCTGATTGAAGACCAGCAGCTCGGGTGTGTCGGTGATGCCGATCTCTTCGAGGATCTTTCGCACTGCAGCAATCCGCAGTTCCCAATTGGGGGTGGCGACATCGACGACGTGGAGCAAGAGATCCGCATCCATCAATTCTTCGAGCGTCGCTTGAAAGGCTGTGACCAATTCAGGTGGAAGGTCGCGGATGAATCCGACGGTGTCCGTAATGATTACCTCGCGATCGCGCGGAAATCGAAGCCGACGCGAGGCGGGATCCAGGGTCGCGAAGAGCGCATTGGCGACGTGGGCCTCCGTGTTCGTGAGCGCTTTCAGCAGTGTGCTCTTACCGGAGTTCGTGTAGCCAACGATCGAGAGAACCGGGATCCCACGGCGCGCGCGTCGGCTTCTGCGCGCCTGTCGCTGAGTGCGCAATTTCTTCAGCTCACGCTCGAGTCGTGCGACGCGTTCGCGAACCCGGCGACGGTCGACTTCGAGCTTGGTTTCTCCGGGGCCCCTCCCTCCAATTCCGCCGGCGAGTCGCGATAGCGAGACGTCTGCTCGTTGCGCGAGGCGTGGCATCCGGTAGCGGAGTTGAGCGAGCTCGACCTGAAGTTTTCCGTCGTGGCTGACCGCGTGCTGAGCAAAGATGTCGAGAATCAGCTGGCTTCGATCGATCACGCGCAGATCCAGTCGCTGAGCGAGATTTCGCGCCTGAGTTGGACTCAGGTTCTGATCGAATATCACGAGGTCGACATCGCTCTGGAGTGCGTGGATTACGAGTTCCTGAAGCTTTCCGGGCCCGATGACATAGCGCGGATCGACGCGATTGCGTTGCTGGGTCACCGTATCGATGACCACTACACCGGCCGAACTCGCGAGTTCGACGAGTTCGGCGAGGTGGGACTCGAGTTCGTCCGCTCCCCGTCCGGCTGAGACCGAAACCAGGATTGCACCCTCGGAGCTGCCGATTTCGCGCGTCTTGTCCCGCCGACCGAGTTCGTCTTCGATGTCGCGGATCCACGTCGGGAAATCGAAATCGAGATTTGCGGGTGGCGTGGGTGTGAGCAGTTCGACCGGGTCTTCGCCATCCGAGACAGGGCGCAGCGAACCGACGTGAGCCAGCTTGGGCAGCCCGCGCTCGTCCATCGTGATCGCAACCATTGCGTCGAGGCGCAGCAACGCGAGGTCCGTGAGGTCGTCGCGATCGAGGCCTTCGTCCCGAAGGTGTGTATGAATGCAGCGCAGTCCGCGAAGTCGGCCGCGGCCGGCCCTCAATCGACCCCAGTCGGGAAGCTCGATCGAACTCGAAGTTCCGCACATGACGTGGGTCACTTCGCCGCGCCGATCGACGAGAACCCCGATCTGGCGGCCGATCTCGAAGCTGATCTCCGTGAGTTCGCGAGCGAGTTCGTGGCTGACGACTCGCTCGGTGGGCACGCGGCGTCGATTGAGTCGCTGCAGCCTGCGTACCTGACTGGATTTGAGGCCGTGGGTATTGCCGTCGATGCGGATGGGGTCACCTCTTTGAACGCGGTGCAGTGGCCAATGGATACGCAGCAGTGGCCAATCTATAGGAGGGGGTCGAAGCACCGCAAGCTCGGCATCCGTCCCGAGCCCCAAGGGGGATGCGCTCTACCCCAGAACCGGCGGGCAGAGTACCCTGATCGCCACGTGCGGGTACAGGGGACGCTCCTCTGGCCCGCGAGCCGCTCTCGTGGCGCCAGACAAGATCGAGTCAGATGTCGGCGACGGGAAGCCGAAAGAGGGAGCGATGGCTTCAAGGGCCTCTTCCATAGCGGTGGTCGTACTGGCTGCCGGCAACGGTACCCGGATGAAATCTGGGCTCGCCAAGGTGCTGCACCCGCTCGCCGGGCGGCCGATGCTTTCCTTTCCGCTTGCAGCTGCGGATTCGCTCAAACCAGAGCGACTCGTGGTGGTCGTCGGACGCGACGCGGACCGCGTCCGCGAGGCTTTTGCGGAGCGCGCGATTTTCGTATCGCAGGAAGAGCAGCGAGGAACCGGCCACGCGGTCGCGCAAGCCGAGCGCGCCCTCGAGGGATTCAACGGCGATGTGCTCATCCTCTATGGCGACACGCCGCTGATTCGCCCCGAGACGCTCGAACAGATGGTGGCCGCCAAGGCTGAGACCCAGGCGGATCTGATCTTCTTGACCGCTGAGATCGAAGTCCCGGGAATCGTAATTCGCGACGAGGCCGGATCGATCGCACGCATCGTGGAAGCGACCGATGCAACGCCCGAAGAATTGGCGATCCGCGAGCGCAACACGGGGGTCTATCTGCTCTCCGGAGAGCTGCTCTGGAAGACGCTTACCCAGATTGGCGACCGCAACGAGCAGGGCGAGATCTATCTCACCGATCTGGTCGGGCTATCAGTGCGGGATGGGCTGCGAGTGGAAGGGCACCGGATGTCGGATCCCGAAGAGGCCATCGGCGTCAACACGAGGATCGAACTCGCGAGTGCCGCCGCGGTGATCCGCCGCCGGAAACTCGATCAGTTGATGCTGGATGGTGTCACCGTCGTTGATCCTGGGGCGACCTATATCGACGTGGGTGTCGAAGTTGGGAAAGACACCGTGATCGAACCAGGTTGTACGATTCAGGGTGAGAGCAGCATCGGCGTTGGCGTGCATCTCAAGCCCGGCTGCATGATCGAATCTAGCCGGGTAGGGGACGGCGCCATCATCGGACCCAATGCCCATCTACGACCCGGATGCGTTCTCGGCTCCGGAGTTCGAATTGGGAATTACGTCGAGATCAAAAACAGCGTGCTTGGCGACGGCGTGAAAGCCGATCACCTCTCCTATATTGGCGACGCCGATGTCGGGGCCGGGGCAAGTTTTGGTTGTGGGGCGATCACCGTCAACTTCAACTGGCAGGTCAAGGGTCGAACGACCGTTGGAGAGGGCGCGAAGATTGGCTGCAATGCGAATCTGATCGCGCCTGTCGCGATTGGAAAGAACGCTGCGGTAGCGGCTGGGTCGACGATCGGGAAGGCGGTCCCAGAAGATGCGCTCGCCGTCGAGCGAGGGCAGCACCGAAACATCGAAGGGTGGGCGGCACGGCGCAACGCGGGAAAGGCTTCGCGGCGAACTCAAGGCGACGGCGAAGAGACGAGCTAGCGCTATTCTTCGGTACGAACAGGGGAGTGTGGCATGTGTGGAATCGTGGGATATATCGGTCGAGAGCGATCGGCGATGGATGTGCTGATCGATGGGTTGCGCCGTCTCGAATACCGCGGTTACGACTCCGCGGGCGTGGCAATCCTCAATGAAGGTTCGATCCTCGTTCGTCGCGCGCTCGGTAAATTGACGAATCTCGAGGGGGTTTTGCGCGACAACCCCGTTGTCGGTCAAGTCGGCATCGGACACACCCGCTGGGCTACCCACGGGAAGCCGTCGGAGCGCAATGCCCACCCGCATTGCTCTGGATCGGTGTCGATCGTCCACAACGGAATCGTCGAGAACTACCGGCAGCTTAAGGCTGAACTCGAGAGCGCCGGACGGACGGTGAAATCCGAAACGGACACCGAGCTGATCGCACATTTGATCGACCAACGCGTCGAGGCTGGAGATGATCTTCTCTCCGCCACGCGCGCGGCGTGTTCGCGGCTCACGGGATCCTATGCGTTTGCGATCGTCAGCAGCCGCGATCCTGATCACATTGTTGCAGCGAAGAACGGCGGGAGCCCGATCATTCTGGGGCTCGGAGAGAAAGAATCGTTTCTCGCGAGCGACATTCCCGCGATCCTTCCCTACACGCGACAGATGATCTCATTGAGGGACGGCGAGTTTGCCGTGCTCTCCGCCGATCGCGTGGAGCTGATTGATTCCGAGGGTCGCCCGATAGAGCGCGAGCCTATCGCGATCCAGTGGGATCCCGTTTCCGCGGAAAAGGGCGGCTACGACCGCTTCATGCAGAAGGAGATCTTCGAACAACCCAGGGCCGTTTTGGACACGATTGGAACGCGGATCTCTGAGGAGGGCTGCGATGTCGATCTTGACGGCGTCGACATCCGTCGCGAAGACATCGAGAGCATCACCCGAATCCACCTCGTCGCTTGTGGAACCGCGTATTACTCGTGCATGGTCGGGAAGTTTTTCTACGAGCAGATCGCTGGAATTCCGACGGAAGTCGATCTCGCAAGCGAGTTTCGCTACCGAAGACCCGTGCTCGACGAAGGTTGCGTGGTGATCCCCGTATCGCAGTCAGGGGAGACCGCGGATACATTGGCGGCGTTGCGCGAGGGAAAAGAACGCAAGGCGCATGTCATCTCGATATGCAATACACGCGAGTCGACGATCGCGCGCGAGAGCAATGACGTGCTCTATACGCACGCGGGGCCCGAGATCGGTGTCGCCTCTACGAAAGCCTTTACCACCCAAATTGTTGCCCACTACCTGCTCGCCCTCAAACTCGGGATCGCGCGTGGCATGCTCGATCGCGAACAAGCGCGCGAGCGGCTGCACGATTTGATGCGGCTACCGAGATTCATCGAGACTACGCTCGAACTCGATGGTAAGATTCGTCAGATCGCCCAGAAATACTTTCACTCGACCAATTTTCTCTTTTTGGGTCGTGGGGTCATGTATCCAATTGCCCTGGAGGGAGCGCTCAAGCTCAAGGAAATTTCCTACATCCACGCTGAGGGCTACGCGGCGGGAGAGATGAAGCACGGCCCGATCGCGCTGATCGACGAGAACATGCCGGTCGTCGTGATCGCGAATCGCGGGCCCCTCTACGAGAAGTTGATTTCCAATCTCGAACAGGTTCGTTCCAGAGACGGCGCCGTGATTGCAATCGCAACCGAAGGCGACGATGAAATTGCCGAGAAGGTAAATGACGTGATCTACATTCCGGATCTCGGTGAGTACCTGACATCGGTGATCGCGGTTGTGCCGCTGCAGCTGCTTGCCTACCACGTTGCCGTATTGAAGGGAACCGACGTCGACCAGCCGCGCAACCTCGCCAAGAGCGTTACGGTCGAATAGAGCAGCATCCGAGATTCTCCCATTGAGCCAACCGTGGCTGTCAATTACCCTGCGCGTGTTCCCCTTCGAGCACGTTTGAAAGAGACCCGGGAGATCATTCGCTTGGACATCGATTCGATGCTCACATCGTTGAATCCGCAACAGCGCGCAGCCGTCGAGGCGACGGAAGGCCCGGTTCTCGTACTCGCCGGCGCGGGCAGTGGCAAGACCCGAGTGCTCACCCACCGAATCGCCTATCTCGTGGGAGCCTGCGGCATTCCGCTTGAAAACATTCTCGCGGTGACCTTCACCAACAAAGCCGCGGGTGAAATGCGCGAACGGGTTGAGAAGATTCTCGGTATATCGACCGCGGATCTCTGGATCAGCACTTTCCACTCTGCCTGTGTGCGAATCTTGCGGCGCGATATATCCCACCTCGGCTATTCCCGCGGATTTGTGATCTACGACGATGCCGATACCCGCAGCGCGATTCGAGATGCTCTAAAGCGCCACGGATTGGACTCTTCGGTTTCAGAAGCCAAGCGCTTTCAGTGGCGGATCGATCGCTGGAAGAACGATGGCCTCGATCCGGCAGACGCCGCGCGAGCAGCAACGGACCTTGATTCCGAAACGGCTGCTGAAATTTACGCCATTTACCAGCGTCTCCTCGTCGACAGCAATGCACTCGATTTCGGGGATCTGTTGCTTCGCACTACGGAGCTCTTCAAGCGCTTTCCGGATGTGCTCGCCCACTATCAGCGGCGTTGGCAGTACGTGTTGGTTGACGAATATCAGGACACGAATCGCGTTCAGTACGATTTGATACAGCAGATATCTGGCCAACACCGAAATCTCTGCGTGGTGGGTGACCCCGACCAGTCCATCTACGCCTGGCGTGGCGCCGATATTCGAAACATCATGGAGTTCGAGCGCGATAACCCAGACGTGACGACCGTGAAGTTGGAAGTCAACTATCGCTCCACTCAATCGATTCTCGATGGTGCGAGCGGTGTGGTAGCGAATAACCTCAATCGCCGGCGCAAGAATCTCTTCACCGAGCGCAAAGGTGGAGATCTGATCCAGATCTACCACGCTCGGAACGATCGAGACGAAGCCGACCATGTGGTACGTCGGATCCTCGCTGGCACTCGTGAGGGAAGCCGCAGGGGCGGCGAATTCGCGATCTTTTATCGCACGAACCATCAGTCGCGCCTCTTTGAAGAAGAACTACTGAAGTACGACATGCCGTATATCGTGGTAGGTGGCGTTCGCTTTTACGATCGTGCAGAAATCAAGGATGCTCTCGCCTACCTCCGGCTCGTCGTCAACCCCGCGGATGCCGCTGCGCTCCGGCGTATCATCAACAAACCCGCTCGCGGAATCGGGAAGTCCACGGTCGAGCGAGCCGAGTTGCTGTCCGCCGAACGCAGCATCGGCCTGTTCGATGCGGTCGCATTGGTTGCGGAAGGAGAGGGCGGCGGTCGGGTTCCGCCCAAGCTTCGCATCTTTCTCGACATGGTTCGTTCGTTGCAGCGCGATGTGGTGGCCTGGTCGCCGGCCGATGCGTTGGCACGTGTACTCGACCAGACCGGCTACGCGTCGCATTTGGAGAAGGAGGACACGCCGGAGGCCGCTGCGCGCTTAGAAAACCTGCGCGAACTGCTGACGGCTGCCGAGGACTTCGAGCGCGTCAACGCGGCGCCGGTTGACGACGAGCGCTCCGGGCTGGAGCGTTTTCTCGACCAGGTTGCACTCGTTTCCGATCTAGACGCCTATCACGAGCGTGATGACTGCGTTTCCCTGATGACAGCCCATTCCGCAAAGGGCCTGGAGTTTCCGATCGTTTTCATGGTGGGGATGGAAGAGGGAATCTTTCCGCATGCCGCCTCTTCTCGCGATGAACGCGGAATCGAGGAAGAGCGCCGCTTGTGTTACGTGGGGATGACGCGGGCGATGGAGGAACTCACCCTGACCTGCGCGGCGGAGCGCCGCCGTTTTGGTTCGACTACCTCTGCGCCGCCCTCGCGTTTCCTCAATGAAATTCCCAATGCTGCGCTTGCCAAAAGCGCCCGCGTATCCATCGATACGAGCCCCGAGCGCGACTATTCGTATGATCAGAGCGCGCCTGGTGACGAATCGTCAATTTCGATCGGGTTGCGGGTTCGGCACCCGGTCTTCGGAATGGGAAAAGTGGCCGAGGTCATCGGTTCCGGACCGGGCCAGAAACTTCGAATCCAATTTGATCGAGCAGGTTTGAAGACTGTTATGTTGCGCTACGCCAATCTCGAGCTCGGATGACCCGAACTCCTTCGAAGTGGTGGGAGAGGACGCTATACCAGACGCTCGCCTCTTATTCGCGTGCGCATCTGCTGCGGATCGGTCTCCGTACGGATCTCTTCGAGGCCCTTCGGCAGCCGAAGACAGTCAACCAACTCACGCAAAACTCACAGCTCGCACCCGATCTGCTTCAGGCCTGGCTTCGCGCCGCCGCGTCTCACGGACTCATCCGAATGGTTCGTGAACGGGATCGCGCCTACCAGATCCATGGCCTCGCAAAGTGGCTGCTCGAAACACCCAATTCCAGACCGTTGATCGCTCTCATCGAGGAGACGATCGAGGGCTACGGGCCGATGCTCGAACGGATGCCCGATCTCATCAAAGAAGGCGCGCGGCCCGAGTTTGGGTCGCCTCTGGAAAGTCGTCGCGCTGCTGAGATTGCTCGCTTGGTCGAACGGCAAGCGCTTTCGGCGCTCGGCCGCATTCCAGGTGTGCGCGGAGCCCGGCGTTTGCTCGACATCGGTTGTGGCCATGGTGGCTATCTGGTTGGAATGTTGCGCCGCTACAGAGACGCTCACGGTGTTGGAATCGAACAAGATGCGGAGGTTGCGGAGATCGCACGACGCAACTTGCAGGCGGCGGATCTCTTGCGGCGATGCGAGATTCGAATCGGCGAATTCATGGGCCTGGACTTTGCGGCGGGTTCCTACGATCTGATCATGCTCAACAACAACCTCCACTATTTTGCGCCTGGTATCCGCAGCGCACTCTTCGATCGAATCTTTTCGCGTCTGGTCCCGGGCGGTGTTTTCGTGATCCAGACAGCAGTGGTCTCGGATCGGACTGCAGCCCGGCTAATGGGCTATACCGCCAAGTCCGCGGTATTCGATCTCTACCTTCGCGCGCACGACAACCTCCATGGGCTTCCAGATCTGGGCGAGCTTCACGCCGGCCTTTTGGCGGCGGGTTTCGAAACCGTTGCAGAGACTGCTTTCTTGCCAGGTGGTGCCGCGCGCTATGTATGGGGTCGCGCTCCCCGCGAGCAACTCGCCGGGTAACTCTCTTAGGTCATTGAGCCCGTTGCATCGCGGCGATGCGAGGAGTTTAACGTGGCATCTCTTGACCTTGGGCGGTTCGCACCGCACGCTCCGTTGGCCTGATGAACCCACAGAGCCCCACCGCCGGTGCGTCTGCCCTGTACGAACATGCTGTTCGTGCCTCGGCCGATCAACGCGGCTCCGAGCGCGTATCGCCCTGCTTGATCTGCTCCTCCGAGGTTGCAGTTCGGCGTTTTGAAATTGAAGCAATGGAGGAGAAGGTGGTCGTCTGCACGGGGTGCGGACTCGGTCGCATTCACCCGATGCTGACTCCCAATCGGTTGCGGGCTTTCTATCCCGACGAGTACTACGGTGAGCCTGGCTCAAAGTTCCAACCAATGATCGAAGGGCTCGTTAGGGCTGTTGGCGAGCGACACACTTCGTTTCTCTCCCGTGGGCTCAATGCGGGCGCTCGAATTCTCGACGTGGGTTGTGGGCGCGGCGTAATCCTCGGCGCTCTCGCTGATCAGGGATTCGAGGTTCACGGGCTCGAAATCAGCGCAGAGGCTGCGAGAGGAGCCGATCCGAGAGCTGAAATTCGGATCGCAGACAACCTGAAAGACGCCGAGTACCGAACCGCGAGCTTCGATCAGATCATCATCTGGCATGTGCTCGAACACGTAGACGATCCCGCTGGTACGCTGCGCGAGGCGCATCGGATCTTGAAGCCCGGCGGTCGCTTGATTGTTGCGGTTCCGAATTTTTCAAGCCTTCAGGCGCGTTGCACGGGCGCGGCCTGGTTTCATCTCGATCTCCCTCGCCACCTCTATCATTTTCCGCTTTCCGCGTTGCGGCAGCTGCTGGTTCTCAGCGGTTTCCACGTGCGTTCGGTTCATCACTTCTCGCTTCGCCAGAATCCATTCGGTTGGATCCAGAGCCTGATGAATCGCTTCGAGGTGCTCCCTCGAAACGGCCTCTACACACTCCTGCACCGCCGTTCGATCGGTACGCCATTGCCATACGACCGGAGAACCCGCGGGTGGCTGTGGTTCTGGTTGTTCGCGGCCGCACCATTCGCTCTGTTGGCCACGCTCCTGAGTACCGCGCTGCGCAGTGGCGCCACTGTTCACGTCATCGCGATTCGCTATCCAATTTAGTGGACGCTCTTCTTCTACCGCCAATTAGGAGCGATCGAGTTCCGAGAGCAGCTGTCTCGCGGCCTCCGCTTCCGGAAAGTCACCTCCTGCGAGAGTGCGTTTCAAAATTTCGCGCGCGCGCTCGGTTTCACCGGATCGGCGCAGTGCAATTGCGAGGTGATAGTGAACGGTGGGCGCAGCACCGGGAGCTGCGATTGCCCTTTCGAGGACATCGATGGCTTCTTCATTCTCACCGCGCTCAATGTGTACCAGCCCGAGCGTGTCGAGAGTCGCAGGTTCCGGCCGGAGACGGCTGGCTTCTTCGGCGAGGGAAAGTGCGAGGTCGAGTTCCCTTCCCTCGTTGGCGAGCAACCAGGCCAGATCGTTTCGGGCCGCCGGGTGGCCCCCCGACTGCCGCACGATTGCTCTGAGCCTTGCTTCCGCGGCATCTTGATCGCCATCAGCCAATACGAGTTGAGCGGCCGCGTAGGCAAAGGCATTGTTGCCTGGTTCGTTCCGAGCGGCGCGATCGAAGAACTCGACTGCGCGTTGGGTGTCGCCCCCTGCACCCGCTAGCGCGCCCATGCCACCCAGCGCTTCCGCGTGGTTGGCGTCGATCTCGAGCGCTCGCGCGAACGCACTTCGCGCGTCGGTCGATCGATAGCTACGCGCGAGTGTGGTTCCCATCAGCGCGTGGAGAGAAGCGCTATCGGGTCGTGCTCGCAGCGCATGTTCTACGACCGCGATCGCCCGATCCTTTTGCGCGCCCACGACCAGATCGTGAGCGATGGATCTCAACGCCGGTTCGTTGGCGGGCTCGCTCAGGTCGAGATCGAAATTTTCGATCGCGGCAATTGCGGCTGCTGAGCCGTGCTCCATTCGCTCGACCGCAGCGAGTTCGGCAGCGGCCTCTCCATCCCGCCCTGGCGACGCCGCGAGTCTGCGGATCATGGAGCGGGCGCGATCGAATTCGCCTAGCGCCGCGAAGGCTCGTGCTTCGAGCTTGAGATCTTCCGCGCGTTCTGCGGGGTCGCCGTGTCGCTGTGCAATCGCCGAAAAAGTGACCGCCTCCGCGTACTCGCTCCGGTCGAAGTAGAGCCGTGCGAGGATCCGCGCAGCCTCAGTAGCAGCATCGTCCACGCGAACGGATTCGCGCAGCTCGATGATCGCCCGTTCGAAATTCCCGAGTCGAAGCGCGGCGATGCCCGCGAGGTAGCGCGCGCCAGCGTTGCTGGGCCAGCTCGCGATGCCCTCGTCGAATGCAGCCAACGCAGCTTCGGCGTCGCCTCGTACGAGCAGGATGCGCCCGCGGATCATACTCGCATAGCTGGGTTCTTCGAAGCGGTCTGCGAGTGCTTCAGCGAGATCGAGTTGGCCGACATCCACCAGTAGGTCCGCTCGGATGAACTGGAGCGGCTCTTCCGCACCGCCGGCCTTGTCGACGATCTCTTCGATCACCTCGAGAGCGCGTTGTGGGTTCCGCTGACGCCGGTAATGGCGAACGAGCTGGTTCCCAGCGGCTTCGATCCCAAATTGATCGACGGCTTTTTGGAGTACGACTTCGGCCTCTTCCGTGCGACCGAGTCGGGCGAGAAGCGTGGCGAGCGCGGAGCGAAGCGCGAGGTCGTCAGGTGTCTCTGCGATGGCGCGTTCCATCAACTCGATTGCTCGTTGTGGTTTCCCGATCGAGCTGAAGAAGTTCGCAATGTGGACAATCGCGAAGCCATTCCCTGGGTATCTGGACGCGCAGTCGTTGTAGAGCTCCTCAGCTCGTTCCAGATTTCCGAGGTTGTCCTTTGCGAATAGCGCCGGGGCAAGGCAGCCGCGACTCGCGCGATCCTCGTCGCCGCTCGCCTCACTGATTTTCTGGATGCGCTCGTGGGCGACCTCGGCTTCCCGCAACTGGCCGAGTTCGGCGAGTACCGTCGCATGAACGACGAGTGTCGAATAATCGTCGGGATCGATTTCGAGCAGATGGGCCGTGTCGATCAGCGCCTCTTCCAGCTGGCGCGCGCCTACATGTGCCTGCGCGTTCAGGCTGAGTGCTTCCCAGTGGTTCGGGTCGCTCGCAAGTACGCGATTGCTCGCGCGAACCGATTCTTCAAAATTGCCGAGTCCGAATTGAACGGAGGCGAGCTCGAGACTGGCGGGAATCGAGAACGCGCTCGACTCACTCGCTTTTTCCAGCGCCCACACCGACCGGCTCGGGTTCCCGGTTCGCGCGAGCGCAACACCGAGGCGGTAGCTGGCTTCGGGAAGCTCCGGGGTCTCAGCGAGAACTTCGCGCAGCTCGTCGATCGATTCATCGAACCGGCTGATATTCTGGAGTGCGCGAATCTTGGCCAAGCGATCTTCGTCAGCGCCGCAACCGCCTTGCGCCGAAATCAGCAGCAGGAGGCCGCAAGTGGCTGCGGTCTTCATCGGGCCGATCATCGCAAGAATCGCACGGCGGATGGGTTCGCATGCGGCCATGGTGCCAATCGAACTCCGTGTTCCGGGAGAAGCGGCGAGTATAGGAGGGGTTCTCCGCGCATCTAGATTTCCTCTCCTTGTCGCGCCGGCCTTCGTGGGCAGCAAAATCGCCCAGAGAAAAAGACATCCGCCGCAGTCCAACTGGTAGGATACGCGGTGTCACGCACTGATTCGGGCGACTGAGAATGCGACTGAGGGAGGGCGCCGAAGTGATTCCAGATCGAAGCGAGGCGCGCGCAGCGCGAACGCGGCAGACAGTCATCGGTTTCGCGAAAGCGAGCGGCGTGCGGGAAATGTCGATCCAGGCACCCCTCCATTCTCTTTCGGAACTCGGCTTCTCGTTGCTGCTCGGACCTGGCGTATTGGGTCGTGCTCTGCTGGGCAGCAGACGTACGCGCAGCTAGTCGATGCTTCGGAGGCTGGCCGATTCAGCTTCGGTGTGTTTTGCCGGAGCGGCGTTTTTGCTTCTGGTCATGGTCGCGCTGCAATTCGATCTGCGCGTCCCGTCGCGCCCCAGGGGAACGACCGAAGATCTCGCGCTGCTGCGGACACGCGGAGATCTGAACGTCGTATTCGTTCTCATCGACACGCTTCGCGCAGACCGTCTGAGTCTCTACGGGTACTCGCGCCAAACCACGCCCGTCATCGACGAACTCGCGAATCACGGAATCGTCTTCGAGCGAGTGATCGCCCAGTCGAGCTGGACGAAGACTTCGATGGCTTCACTCTGGACCGGAACCTATCCCGCCGCGCATGGCGTGTTGCGTTTCGATAACGCAATTCCGGACGAGGCCGTGATGCCTGCCGAAATCTTCAAGGCGGCGGGCTACCGAACGGTGGGAATCTGGCGAAACGGGTGGGTCGCACCCAATTTCGGTTTCGCCCAGGGATTCGATGTCTACTACACCCCTAAGGCCGGAGTCGATGCCCGACTTCAGCGTCATTCGCCTGGTGTCGCCCGCATCGGCGGGACAGACGAGGATGTGTTGATCGCGGCTCGGGATTTTCTCGAACATTTCGGGCAGGAGAAATTTTTTCTCTATTTGCACCTGATGGACATCCACCAATACGTCTTCGACGACGACGCGGATGACTTCGGCCCGACGTATTCGGATGCATACGATAAGGCGATCGACTGGACGGACCGTGTGATCGGCGCACTCGTCGAGGCACTGGACGCGGCCGGCACGCTGCCACGGACCGTGATCGTGATTGCATCCGATCACGGCGAGGCATTCTTGGAGCACGGCCGGGAGGGGCATGCTTACGATCTCCATCGCGAAGTCGTCGAGGTTCCCTTCGTGATCATTCCTCCGCTGATTCTCGATCGCGGAATCCGCGTCGCGGAGACGATCGCCAACGTGGATGTCTGGCCCACGCTTCTCGATCTCGTCGGGTTGCCTCCGCTGCAAGGAGTAGATGGAAGATCGATGCTGCCCTTGGTCTTGGGGGCCGCTGAGTCGTCACCTGATCGTGGATCTTCGAACCTGATCAGGCCGGTGATTTCTCACCTTGATCAACATTGGGGAGGGCGCTCCGAGCCGCTTGACTGGATATCGCTGACCGACGCTGATTCGCGTTTGATTCTGCAACGCGATCGAGCGAACCCTATCGAGTTCTACGATTCGAACACCGATCCCTGGGAAGAGAATAATATCGCTGCGGAAAATCCACCCGCGCTTCGGCCGATGATCGAGAGAATCGATCGCTACCTGAAGAGTTCTCGGCCACCTTGGGGAGTGGAGAGCCCGCGGATCGAGATCGATGAGCTGCGTCTCAATCAGCTCAGGGCGCTTGGTTATCGCGTGGGTTCGTAGCGGGTCTCCAGCGCTGCGGTAATTCGGTGACGCTCGAGGGCGAGTTCGATCAACCGATCGAGCAGGGCAGGGTATGGGATGCCCGACGCTTGCCACAGCAGTGGGTACATCGACCCCTTGGTGAAGCCGGGGATGCTGTTGACTTCATTGATGAAGATCTCTCCCGAGCCGCGTTCGAGCAGGAAATCGACTCGAGCCAGCCCGGCGCCTTCCAGCGCGACGACCGCCTCCACCGCCAACCGGCGCATCTCTTTGGTCACTTCTTCCTCGATGGGCGCCGGTATCAGCAGCTCGGTCGCTTCATCGGCGTATTTGGCGTCGTAGTCGTAGAACGCATGTTTCGTGCGAATTTCTCCGGGAATCGAAGCTTCGATGGGGTCGTTTCCGAGCAACGCAATTTCGATCTCCTTCGCGTCGATCGCGCGCTCGACGAGAATTTTCGTGTCGTAGCGCGCCGCATTGTGCAGGGCTGGCAACAGATCTTCTCTGCGATCCACTTTTGAGATACCCACCGAAGAGCCCTGATTGGCGGGCTTCACGAATAGCGATGTGCCGAATTCGTCGATCAGGGCGTCCGCAACCGCAGCGCCGTCGTCTAGCCGATTGGCGCGCACACAGGCTCCCGGTGTCACCGGTAGACCCGCCGCGGCGAGCAGTCGCTTGGCGATATCCTTGTCCATCTGGATTGCGGAGCCGAGCACGCCCGAGCCCACATAGGGGACGCCAGCGAGTTCCAGCAATCCCTGGAGCGAACCATCTTCGCCACCTCGACCGTGAATCACGGGGAAAATCACGTCCAGCGCCTGGCCGCGTTCAGAGGGGGCCTCGCCAACCGGAATCAGTGTATGGTTCCCAGGGGTGGCTCGAAGATCGACCTCTTCACCCCGTACGGCCGACTCGAGCGTCGCCAAGGTTGGCGGCAGCGAGGGATCTCCCAGGTGCCATCGTCCGTCGGTGTCGATGGCTACGAGCGTGATGTCGTAGCGGACTGGGTCAAGCGCACCCAGGATGGACGTCGCCGAAACGAGGGAGACCTCGTGTTCCACCGAGCGTCCCCCGAAGAGCAAAGCGACCCGGAGTTTGGCCATCGTTCCCCCCGTTTCCGTGCGGCAAGCATAGTGCTTGGCGGTTCCAGTTCCACATCGGCCACCAGTTGACCGCCCGACAGCCCCCTCTTAACCTTGACGCCGTGGAAGACTTCCCGAATCTCGGTGCCAAGCGCGCCGCCCTCGATGACGCACTCCGGGCCGCGGGGCGCGTGTTGATCGCCTTCTCGGGCGGTGTCGATTCGAGTTACCTCGCCTACGAGGCGCATCGGGTGCTGGGTGAAGGCGCCCTCGCAGTGACGGCGGAATCCCCGTCGTACCCCGCTAGCCACCGCTCGATGGCCGAGCGGATCGCCCGCGAGTTCGGCATCCCCCATCGCTTTGTGGCCACGCAGGAACTCTCGAACCCGAGCTACCGCGTGAACGCGCCCGACCGGTGTTACCACTGCAAGACCGAACTCTTCGATGTACTCGGAGCCCTGCGTGAAGAAATGGGATTCGATGCGGTCGCGTATGGGATGAACGTCGATGACACGGGCGATTTTCGACCGGGCCATCGGGCGGCGAACGAGCGCGGTGTGCTGTCACCGTTCCTCGATGCGAACCTCGCCAAAGCCGAGATTCGCCAACTTTCGCGAGAGGCGGGCCTGCCGACCGCCGAACTGCCCGCGTCCGCGTGCCTCTCGTCGAGACTTCCGTATGGAACCGAAGTGACGCCAGAGCGGTTGCTTCAGGTGGAGCGTGGAGAAGAGAGGCTGCGGGCGATGGGATTTCGCCAGGTTCGATTGCGGCATCACGGCCAGATGGCGCGGATCGAGATCGCTACGGACGAGCTCGCGCGCGCCCTCGAACCCGAAATGGCGCGCGCGATCGTCTCGGCCATCAAGCCGCTCGGTTTTCGCTGGGTATCTCTGGATCTCGAGGGCTACCGCAGCGGATCTCTCAACGAGGTTCTGGGTATTTCGAGCGGACTTCGAGCCGATTCGTGATTCAGCTGGTCGAGTGTGAGGGGGCGCCTCGCGACTTGGGGCTCGATCAGGGCACCCAATGTCGCACCGTGCTGAACGCCGCCTATCGGAGACAGTCGCGCTGGCAGCGGGCGCGCCTCCGTTTGCGGGCCGGGTCCGACGCGTGCCAGCAGGCGCGGTTGGAAATTCGCCGCTTCTACCCCCACCAAGCCGAGATGATCGACGCGATGGCCCGAGCTTCGCGTGTCCCCGTGCCGTGGCTCATCGCGATTCTCATCGGCCAGCTTCGGCCTGTTCCTCGGGCCGAAGCGTTGGTTCTGGCAGCCGCTCGAGCAATGACCGACTGCGGCGGGTTGCTCGCGCGGGCCCTTCCGGGTGGTGTGATCGTGCGGCGCAGTCGACCCGAAAACGGATTTCGTTCAATCGAGTTGACTCAACCCTGGCGGGTTGATCCACTCGCGGGCGTGAACGAGGCGGGGCTCGCGGTTGCTTGTGTATCGAGTTTCGGTGAGATCGCGCAATCTCGACACGCGGCGCCAGCTGCGCTGCTTGCACACGATTGTCTGCGGCGATTCGACAGCCTGGACGGCGCGATCGATTGGTTGATGGCGCGCCCCAGTGGTGGCAAGTCGACCTTCGTGTTGGCTGACCTTTCCGGTGAGATCGCCGGGGTGAGTATCGATGGCGACGATCGAAGAGTTTTTCGGCCCGCGGATGATCTCTTTGTTCACACCGGAGGGCACGCGAGACAGGCTGAAATCGAGAAAGGCCTCCGCGAGGCGTCGCCATTGGTGGCTTCCGATCTGGGTCGATTCATCGGAATGCCCCTTGTGGTGATCGAACCGAGTCGGCAGTCGATTGGTTTGCTGAATGGGTGGTCGACTGGCAAGGCGGATCGGTGGTTCGAGGTCTGACGCGGTTTTCGGATTGGATGGAGTTCTGCCTGGCGTCAGCGTTTGCGCGAGTGGCTACTCCCCCGTGAACCACCACCCGATCTCGAACCCCCGCCCGACCGACCGCGTCCGCCGGGTTTTCCACTGCCACCGGATTTTGATCCCCGCGATCGAGGGCGTCTTTGGCGGGGGGCTTCGGCCTCGTCCGACTTGGGCTCTTCGCTAACGGTGACCGTTGTCTCGGGCTTGTGCTCCTGAAGGTAGAACGCGCACAGTGCCGCGAGGTCGCGTTTCCCGTCGGCGGTCGAAATCAGATCTTCCACCATCGGGATGTAGCGATCGATCTTCGCGCGTCGGTCCTGCTCGGGAAGCGAGCGAATCTCGTGTTCGACCTTCACGGAGAGGCGCTTTCGCAGCCGCGCTAGAATATCGACTTCCGTCGGGAGCTTGCGCTCCTTGATCTCGATCTGGTTGACCTTTTGCAAGTAGCGAAAATTTCCGATGTCGAGTCCCGACACCAGTGAGATCGCGACACCCGCCTTGCCCGCACGGCCCGTCCGCCCGGTCCGGTGGATGTAGACTTCGGGAGACTGTGGTGCCGAATAGCTGATCACGTGAGAGAGATCGCTGATGTCGATTCCCCGCGCTGCCACATCGGTCGCGACGAGAAAGCGCAGGGATCCATTCTTCATCCTGCGCATCGCGTCTTCGCGAGCGGCTTGGGAGAGATCGCCCGAGATCTGATCTGCATCAAAGCCGCGCCTCGTTAGATAGGAAGTCACGAAGCGAACGTCATCTTTGGTGTTGCAGAAGATGATGGCGCTCTCCGGGTCCTCGTCTTCGATGATCCGGGCGAGGTTCGCTTCCTTCGCCTGAGCGGTGGTAACCACGTAGTAATGTTCGATCTGCTGGGGAGACAGTTGATCGTCGGAGAGAGACACGAACAAGGGATCGTCGAGAAAGACGCGAGACAGCGAACGCACTCTCTCGGGAATGGTCGCAGAGAACAGGCACGACTGTCGTTTCTTGGGGAGATACTTCTGGATCTCGCGCATGTCCGGCCAGAAGCCCAACGAGAGTAGTTCGTCCGCTTCATCGAGCACCAATATGCCGACTTGGTCGAAACTGAGATTGCCCGATCCGAGGTGATCGAGAATCCTTCCCGGTGTACCGACCACGACGTGAGCGCCGGCCGCGAAGCCTTCGAGCTGTTGGGTATATCCAACCCCACCGTATACCGGGACGCAGTTCGCATTGGCGTGTTTGCCAAGAGTTTCGATCTCGAGCGCGACTTGGTTGGCGAGTTCGCGGGTCGGACTCATGACGAGGGCTTGGCAGGCCGGTATCGAGGTGTCGATGCGCGCGATGATGGGTATCCCGAAGGCCCCGGTCTTACCGCTTCCCGTATGCGCCTGGACGATGAGGTCGCGACCTTCGATCATCGGCGGCAGCACCTTCTCCTGCACGGGTGTGGGCTCGGACCAACCGAGATCGCGGATGCCGTTCTGCACGGCCTCCGGCTGGCTGGCAAAAATGTCGGAAAGCTTTGTCATGTGCGGCCGAGGCTATCACGCTTCACTGGTTGGAGCCCGTGCTAGGCTCGATCGATGGCACGCATCAATCGCGCAGAAGTGGAGCGCGTGGCTTTTCTTGCTCGTATATCACTCTCCGATGGAGAGGCCGATCAGCTGGTGCAGGAGTTCGACTCCTTCCTCGGCTATATCGAGACGATTCAGGAAGTCGATACAGAGGGGGTCGAACCCACCGCGCACCCGGTTTCGCTACCCACACCGACTCGGCCGGATCGACCTGCTGCCGCGATGGACGCCGGACTCGCCGTGGCCAACGCGCCGGAGACCGCCGCATCGGGCTTCCTCGTCCCCAAGGTGATCGGCACCGAGGCCGAGGGCTGAATGCCCGAAGGCGTTGGAACCCTGCACGAGCTGCGCGCTGCACTCGACGCCGGTGAGACCTCATCCGTAGAGATCGTGGGCCAGTGTCTGCGTCGCGCCGAGGCCTCCCAGGACACTCTCAATGCTTTCGTCGGTCTGCGCGCCGAGGCCGCTTTGCGCGAGGCGGAGGAGTCCGACACGCGTCGCGAACGCGGTGAGGTTCGCTCTCCGATCGATGGCCTTCCGCTTGCCATCAAGGACAACATGGTTCAGACCAGCGAGCCGGCCCACTGTGCTTCTCGCATCCTCGAGGGTTTCATTTCGCCCTACACGGCGACTGCGGTGGAGGGGCTCGAGCGGTCCGGGGCGATCGTGATCGGTCGAACCAACATGGACGAATTTGCGATGGGTTCTTCCACCGAACACTCCGTCAATGGGCCAACTCGAAATCCCTGGGACGCGGATCGAACACCTGGCGGTTCGTCGGGTGGGTCTGCTGCGGCGGTAGCCGCGCGAATCGTTCCGGCTGCTCTGGGCAGCGACACGGGCGGGTCGATTCGACAGCCGGCCTCGTTTTGCGGCGTCGTCGGCATGAAGCCCACCTACGGGCGCGTTTCGCGCTGGGGGCTGGTCGCGTTCGCGTCGTCGTTGGATCAGATCGGCGCATTCGCGCAGACCGCAGCGGATTGCGCCTGGATTTTTGAGGCGATCGCGGGCCACGATTCTCGCGATTCGACCTCGATCCCGGAGCCTGCGCCCGCGTACTCGGGAGCGCTGAGCGGTGACGTTTCTGGACTGCGGATCGGACTCCCGAAGGAGTATTTCGTCGAAGACGGTGTTGACGCGGGAATTCTCGCAGCGGTGCGCGACTCTGTCGCCGAACTCGAACGGGCCGGCGCAAAGACGGTCGAGGTCAGCCTTCCCCATGCGCGCTACGCGGTGGCCACCTACTACGCGATCGCGAACGCAGAGGCGTCTAGCAATCTCGCCCGCTTTGATGGTGTCCGCTACGGACATCGCGCGGTGGGCGCGAAGGGATTGACGGAGATGTACTGCCGGACGCGTTCGGAGGGCTTCGGCACGGAAGTGAAACGACGGATCCTGCTGGGCACCTATTTTCTCTCTGCTGGTTATTACGATGCCTACTACCGAAAGGCTCAACAGGTTCGAACCTTGGTGCGACGAGATTTCGAGCGGGCCTTCGAGGCTTGCGATGCATTGATCACGCCCACGTCGCCCGAAACCGCGTTCCGGCTAGGCGAGAAGACTTCTGATCCCCTGACCATGTACCTGTCCGACATCTATACGGTGTCTGCGAATCTGGCCGGGATTCCAGCATTGTCGATGCCCTGTGGTTCCGTCGGCGGACTCCCGGTCGGCCTCCAGATTTTTGGATCTGCCCTCGATGAAGCGACGCCGTTGCGGATAGCCGATGCCTTCCAGGCCATCACCGATCACCACACAGCGTGTCCTGGAGATTTCGCGTGAGCGATATCAGCGGCGAGTTCGAGGTCGTCATCGGCCTCGAGGTCCACGCCCACCTGCGCACGGAGTCGAAGCTCTTCAGTCCCGCTCCGATCGTCTATGGCGCAGAGCCGAACCACGCCGTACACCCGGTCTGCCTCGCGCTACCCGGTGTGCTCCCGGTACTCAACGAGCGCGCCGTCGAACTTGCGATCCGCGCGTCTCTCGCAATGGGATGCGAAGTCCATCAACGTTCGATCTTTGCCCGAAAAAATTATTTCTATCCGGATCTCCCGAAGGGATATCAGATCTCGCAGTACGAAGAACCGTTGGCAACGGGCGGATGGGTCGATGTTCCGGTTGAAGGCGCGGGGGGTGCAGCGGGCAAGAGACGCATTCGCCTCACGCGCATCCACATGGAGGAAGACGCGGGAAAGTCGATTCACGACGACGCGATCGCGGGCTCCGACTCGACACTCGTCGATCTCAACCGAGCCGGTGTGCCGCTGATCGAAATCGTATCGGAGCCCGACATCCGATCTGCTGAAGAAGCCAGCGCCTATCTACGTGCGGTTCGATCGATTTTGCGGTTCACCGATGTTTCCGATGCTGACATGGAGAAGGGGCACCTTCGCTGCGATGTGAATGTGTCGCTCCGACTTCGCGGGTCGACGGAATACGGTACGCGCACGGAGTTGAAGAACCTCAACTCATTTCGCTTCATCGAAGATGCGGCGAACGCCGAGATCGAACGCCAGGCAAAAACACTGCGCGCCGGAGGACGGGTGCAGCAGTGCACGCTCGCATACGATCCGCGCAGCGGGCGCACATCGGTCTTGAGACTCAAAGAGGATGCGGATGACTACCGCTATTTTCCCGATCCCGATCTAATCCCGTTGCTCCTCTCGGCGAAACAAATCGAGCAGGCACGGTCGGAGATTCCCGAACTCGCCGAACAGAGGTCGGAACGCTTCCAGAGTGAGTACGACCTTTCCGAGTACGACGCCGCCCAGCTGACGGCGTCGTCATCGATCGCCGAGTTTTTTGAAGCCGCTTCAAAGCAGCACGGTGCTCCGAAGGTAGTTGCGAACTGGATCCTGCGGGACGTCATGCAGGCGCTCAACGAACGGGAATTGGCGATCGACGACTCGCTCTTTTCGCCGGACGCGCTCGCACGGCTCATCAAGATGGTCGACGACGGCAAGACCACGGTGAAGAGCGCACGTGGTTTGATCGCCGAACTCGTCGAGTCGGGCGGAGATCCCGAGGAACTCGTCGCCGAGCGCGGGCTCGCCGCAGTCTCCGACACAGGAGTCATCGAGCAAGCCGTCGCGGAGGTACTCGCCGCGAACCCCGAGAGCGTCGAACTCTTTCGCTCCGGCGAGGGAAAGGTGGTGAACTTCCTGATGGGCCAGGTCATGCAAAAGACCCAGGGCAAAGCGGACCCCGCCGCAGTGCGCGAAATCCTCGCGCGCGAACTCGGGAAATAGATTCGGGGCCGGCGCACTCGGCGAAATGGAGTGCTCACTGGGTGGTTTTCAGTTTCGGGGAGCCGGGGGGAAGGGCTATTCGCTCTAACCCCATGTCGCTCACAGCCCTTCCCCCCGGCTCCCCTGGGAATTGTTGCTAGCGCGTGAGAGGGAACCGATGCAGGGAGCGGGCCCGATTTCCTTCGATGTCACCCCACCGGAGCGCCCCCCCCGAGCCAAGAGCTCCCTACCAAGGTGTGCGACGATCCGCTCCATCACGAGTAGGCAAGTGGGTGTAATTCCCCTCAAGGGTCGTAGTCCTGAGGACGATAATTCTTCCTGTGAGGGATACCCCGAGCTCCATCCTATGTGTCGATGACGACCGCAATCTCTGCCAGATCCTCTCCGAGGCCCTGGGAGGGGAAGGCTACGCGGTTCGGTCCGTGTTCGATGGTGAACAAGCACTTGCAGAGCTGGCCGAGGATCCCCCCGACATCGTTCTGCTCGATCTGATCTTGCCCCGAAAAGACGGTTTTGCGGTCCTCGACGCTTTGCGCGCGATGGACGCTCCGATCTGCGATCTCCCGGTCGTGCTCATCACGGGTTGCTCTCCGACTCCGCAAGATCGAGATCGCGCAAAATCCCTGGGCGTGGTCGAGTTTCTCACCAAGCCCGTTCCGCTGCGTGATTTATTGGCCCTTGTTGCGCGCTACGCGGGAGAGCAGAAGCCCGAGGATTCGGATGACGACAATTCGAGGCCGACTGCGCGGATCGAATCTCGATCGCCGGGGTTGTCGGGATCACTCGACGATCTGCCGCTTCCCGCACTCTTCCATCACCTTCACGGGCTTCGCGCGACCGGTGTGCTCCACCTCACGAACGAGAAGAAGCGCAAGTGGATTCAGTTTCGCGATGGCTATCCGTGTGCGGTCCGTTCGAATCTCATCAATGAATGCCTCGGAAATCATCTCGTGCGTTATGGTGCGATCAGCCAGGCCGCATTCGCGGAATCGCGACGACGGACCAAACCGGGTCGGCTGCAGGGTGAGATTCTCGTCGCAATGGAAATCATGTCCGAGGAAGAGATCTCGGATGCACTGCGCGCTCAAGCGGATGAAAAGCTCTTCGAAGCGTTCGGTTGGAAAACGGGGACCTATCGCTTCGAGCGTGGCGCCGGACTCGAGCGCGCGAACAGCCTTGGTGTGGAGCGAAGCCCCGCCAATCTGATTCTTCGCGGCGTACGCGAGCGTTTTCCGATGGAGCTCGTCGAGGATTACATCTGCTCACATGCCGATTGTTTTCTCGCGCCGGCCGAAAGCCCGTTCTACCAATTCCAAGAGGTCGATCTCGATCCCGAGCACGAGGAGCTTCTCGCCAGCCTCGATGGAACGCGACGACTCGCCGAGTTCTTGAAGGCCGATCCGGATCTCAAGCGCACCCTCTACGCGATGTTGGCGTTCGGGCTCCTCGAACTCAGAGGAGGTGGCGAGCGCGCGAGCGTCAAGCCTTCGCCTCGTCGTGACGCCCGAATGCAGCAGAAGGTCAAGGGCGAGGAGTTGCGGGCCCGGCTAACCGGCCTGGTGGATCAGATGCGCAACCAGAGCTATTTCGAAATCCTTGGGGTCGACAATTCGTCCAGCGAGGACGAAATCCGGGCCGCGTTCCAGAAGCGGGCGGCGCGTCTCCACCCCGACCAGTACAGGCGGTCTGGTGACGCGGTTGCTCATTTGGCCAGTGAGGTATTTGCCCAGATCAACGTCGCCTACCAGACTCTTACAGATCCGCGTCGACGCAGTGAGTACGAGCTCGATCAGCGCAAGGACCAGCGCGATGCCGCTCGCCAGCGGGAGAGCGAGCAGGCCCTGGAGGCGGAGGTGCAGTTCCAAGAGGGTCAGCGTCTATTGGCTCAGCGCGCCTACGAGCGCGCGTTGGTGGTGTTTGGTCGCGCACTGGAACTCTATCCGGATGCCGGGGAGTACCACGCCCATTACGGCTGGACTCTTCATCTCTGTCATCCCGATCAGCCCGACATTGCCTCTGAGGCCATTGAGCACGTTCGCCGCGGAATCAAGCTGGCGGGTCAACGCGAGACGTCCTACCTCTTTCTGGGTCGTCTGTGCAAGGCCACGGGCAGGGTCAAACTCGCGGAGCGGATGTTCGCGCGAGCGGTTCAACTCGAACCCGGCTGTGTCGAGGCGTTGCGCGAACTTCGCCTCATCAACTTGAGGCGCTACAAATCGAAGGGACTCATCCGACGCTTGCTGCGCCGCTGAGTTCCGGCGCGGTAGGGGCCCGATGAGCGAGACTCCGAGCATCACTGGCGAAAAGATCTGGCTCGACGGCAGATTCGTCGATTGGGCAGACGCCAACGTTCACATTCTCACCCACACTCTCCACTACGGGCTTGGGGTCTTCGAGGGTATCCGTTGCTACCCGACTGCAGATGGCCGCTCCGCGGTGTTCCGGCTCGGCGATCACATCCGCAGGCTTTTCGATTCGGCACGGATCAATCTCATGGAGATTCCCTTCGCTCGAAAGGAGATCGAGGAGGCCTCTCTCGAGACGCTTCGCCAAAATCACCTCAAAGACGGCTACATCCGCCCCCTCGCATTCATCGGCGAAGGATCGATGGGCCTCAATCCTGGCTCGAATCCGATCCGTGTGGCAGTGATTGCCTGGCCTTGGGGGAAATATCTCGGGGAAGAGGGCATGGAGCGTGGTATCCGGGCCAAGATCTCCACGTTCAGCCGCCATTACCTCAACGCCAAGATGACGAAGGGTAAGACCTGTGGGGATTATGTGAACTCGATTCTCGCAAAGCGCGAGGCACTCCTCGATGGCTACGACGAGGCGATCATGCTCGACGTGCAGGGGCTGGTATCCGAAGCGAGTGGCGAGAATGTCTTCGTCGTTCGCGACGGTGTACTCCAGACGCCACCCCTGTATTCCGTTCTCGATGGCATCACCCGGGCGACGGTCTGCGAGCTGGCCCGACGGCGCGACATCCGGGTGGAAGAGCGCATGATCACGCGCGACGACCTCTACGTAGCCGACGAGATTTTTCTCACCGGCACTGCCGCCGAAGTGACGCCTATCCGCGAGATCGACCACCGCGTGATCGGAAGCGGAAGCCGAGGGCCGGTTACCAAGATGCTCCAGGATGCCTACTTCGACGTCGTGGCGGGGCGTGACCCCGATTTCGAACACCACCTCGCCTACATCTGAAGTCGGACCGGTGGCAACATCGGTCTTCGCTCGCGCTCGAATCCGTTGCCGATGTGATTCTCTCGAAATAGCGGTCTTCGTCACCTCGAATTGAAACGTTGGCCGCCGATACGGCCCGACACCCGCGCGAGAATCGGATCGGGCTTTCAGCGAGACCCCCGCCCGGCCGATACCGATGCGCCATGTCCAATCAACGGGTTCCGCTACTGGGCCGCCTCGCGGTTCACAATAAAATGATCTCGATGGACCAGCTCACCGAGGCAACGGAAGAGCAGGGGCGCCGGAACGGTCAATCCAACCTCGGCGAGATCCTGGTCGAGAAGGGCTCCATCACCACTGAACAGCTCGCGAAATTGTTGAACGCCCAGAAGCAGATGGTTGTGCGCCAACGCGCGAGCCAGGCCGCGAGTGCGGCAGCGCCGAGTCTCGAGACCGAGCCACCGAAACCGAACGCCACTGCGGATTCGCGAAGCGAGCCGATGACACCGCCTCCCGTCGAAACTCCTACTGCTGCGCCTGCTGCACCAGCCGCCTCCGCTTCCTCTGTGGCCCCCGCTGCCGCTGCTGCTCCCGCCCTCGAGCCAGAGCCGAAGCGAGCAGCGCCGGCTGCTGATTCGCGTCCAGCAGACCCGGCGCCCACCCCGCCGGTACCACCGGCCACTGACCCCGAGCCTGCCAGGCCGGTCCAGTCGACCCCCGCCCCGGATTCTCCGGTCGTCACCTTGGGCGAAGACCTCGCGGTCCCGTCGGATGCGGATCGAGAGGCCTTCGACGCAATGTTGAAGGAGGCCGTCGCCAAGGGATCGAGCGATATCCACGTGCACGCCGGATCTCCGCTGATGTTTCGCGTGCACGGTAAACTCTCCCCCGCTCGCGAGGGCATCATCGACGCCGCTCAGTCAGAGCTCTTCGCTTTGAGTCCGTTGAACGCCGAGCAACGCAAAATTTTTGCACAACACGGCGAACTCGACTTCTGTTACTCGCTCGAAGGCGTTGGGCGGTTTCGCGCCAACGTCTACCGCCAACAACGCGGCATCGATGCGGTTCTCCGCTACATCCCACCGAAGGCGCCTTCACTCGAGGAACTCGGTCTTCCCTCATCGCTCGCGAAGTTCGTCAATTTTCACCAGGGGATGGTGCTCGTGACGGGCCCCGCCGGCTGTGGGAAGTCATCGACACTTGCGGCGCTGGTGGATCTGATCAACGAAGAGCGCCGCGAGCACATCCTTACGATCGAAGATCCGATCGAATACCTGCACCCCTCGAAGCGCTGCCTGGTCAATCAGCGAAGCGTTCATCGTCACACGGAATCCTTTGCACGAGCGCTGCGAGCAGCATTGCGAGAGGATCCGGATGTGATCGTGGTCGGTGAGTTGCGCGATCTGGAGACGATCTCTTTGGCGCTCAGCGCCGCGGAAACAGGCCATCTCGTGCTGGCCACGCTGCACACCAATAACGCGATCCGAACCCTCAACCGCATCATTGGCGCCTTTCCCGCCGACCAGCAGGGTCAGATTCGGATGATGATTTCGGAATCACTGCGCGTGGTGATCTCGCAGCGATTGATTCCGCGTGTAGATGGCCAGGGGCGGGTTGCTGCGATTGAGAATCTGATCGTGACCCGAGCGGTCGCCAATCTGATCCGCGAAAACAAGACCTTCCAGATCCACTCGATCCTCCAGACGGGGGCTTCGCAGGGGATGGCTCTGCTCGATCACTCGATCAAGGCGTTGCTCGACGCCGGCACGATCAGCCGCGAGGACGCTCTCATGAATTGCGAAGACGCCAAGCTCATGGGCGACTGAGGGAGATCCGGATGGCTCGAATCGACGACATGCTGCGCCACCTGAAAGCCCACGAAGGATCTGATCTTCATCTGGCCGCCGGAATCGTCCCGCGAATTCGAAGCCACGGCGATCTCGCCGAGGTGGAAGGTTGGCCCGAGCTCACCGATCAATCCCTTCGCGAAATCGTTCGCGAGATCGCGACGGAGGCAGATTGGAAGAGCTTCGAGGAGTGCGGTGATCTGGACTTTGCTTATGGCCTTGAGGGCGTCGCACGTTTTCGCGCCAACTACTTCGTTCAGGAGCGCGGCGCGGGGGCAATTTTCAGGATCATTCCCGAAGACATCATGACGCTCGAAGATCTCAAGCTGCCCGCCGCGATCGAATCGTTTTGTCATCTGAATCAGGGGCTCGTTTTGATCACGGGCCCGACGGGCTCCGGTAAATCCACCACGCTGGCTGCGATCATCAACGAAATCAACCGCACCTCTTCCCGGCATATCGTTACGATCGAAGATCCCGTCGAGTTCGTACACCAGAACCAGAAGTCGATTCTCTCGCACCGAGAAGTCGGCACTCACACACTTGGATTTTCTCCGGCTCTTCGGGCAGCGATTCGGCAAGACGCAGACGTGGTTCTCGTTGGTGAAATGCGCGATATGGAGACGATCGCGCTCGCAATCACCGCGGCGGAAATGGGTATGTTGGTGTTTGGCACACTGCACACCAACAGCGCCACCAAGACGGTGGATCGCATCGTGGATGCTTTCCCGGCCGATGAACAGAACCAAATTCGCGTCAGCTTGTCCGAGTCGCTGGCGGGTGTGGTCTCTCAGTTGTTGCTGCGCACCGTCGATGGCAAGGGTCGTTGCGCGGTTCACGAGATCCTACTGAAAACTTCGGGTCTCGCGAACGTGATTCGCGAGGGCAATACGCCGATGCTGAATTCGATGATTCAAAGCGGCAAGCAGCTGGGAATGCAATCGATGGACGACTCTCTGTTCGCAGCAGTCGAATCCGGAACAATTCGAGCCGTCGATGCGCACCGAAAAGCTTACGAAAAGTCGCGCTTCGACCCTCTGGTCGCGAAGGAAGAATCTGCTGATTGAGAGAAGCTGGGTTCAGTGAACAGTTTCGCAGTCGGGATTGGCGGTGATGAAATCGAAGAGTCGAAGCAGCGTGTGCTGGTCGGACCGGAGCTTCTCGAGGGCTAGGCGCGTCGTTTCGGAGGCTTCCCGGATTTCGAGGTGACGGTCGAGCGCCTCCTCGACCATGTCCAGTAGCTTCTCGCGCTCGCGCCCCTTGAAGCCGTCCTCGATCTGATTCGCGATTTCCAGCAGGCGGTCTCCAAACTCGGTTCGATCCACGCGGGTCTGGATCCGCTCTTTCAAATCTCTCGTCATGGTCTGGGGAAATGCAATCGCTGTGCCCCAGCGACGCATGGCCGAGTTTTCAGCGATTGCTGGGAGTTTCCGGTTATCGCGCACTCGAGTTGCGCATCGCCGTCGGAGAAGGCGCTCGATCGGAGTGAGATCCTGGCCACCTGGGTATCCAGCTACGCATCGAATTTCATAGCGCTCATTGCCTCTCGTGCGGTTTCGGGCGCTGCCGGAAATATTCCCAATTTCTGCGGGTTTCCTCCGATCTGAGGGTAAAGCCCACCTCCCCGCTTTCCGATAACGAGTTCCAAGGGCCCCAAGTGGCCCTCAAGGTTTCGAGCGTGGTTCCGGATCGATCGAGTTTCCGGAAAAGAACTCGGGGCCATCGAGGACATGCGCTCGAGGAGATGGTCAATGGCGATGGCGCGAGAAAGCAGCAGTCGAAATTCTCGCTGGCCGGCGAGAATCGTCGTCCTCGCCGGAGTTCTGTTTCCGCTGCTGGTCGCCGGCGGCGTGTTGGCGCCCGAGATCATCAGCCTCATGGCGGAATTGGAAGTTGCGAGCGCCGAGCCCGAAACTGAGACGGTACTCGACTTCAGCGGCCCGTTGCCCGGCAAGCCTCCGCTGCTCCTTCCGCGTGATTACGAGGCGGGTTTCGTTCCCGAGTTGCTCGATCTCCAGAATCTCTTCACCGGCACGAACCAAACGCCGGACCAGATGTCGAAGGCATATTCGCGTCTGCTGGGTTTCCCGCGCAGCCACGGCGATGTCATCGTGATGGACGACGTCGATCGTGAAATCAAAGACGTGATCTTCAAGGATCCGGTGATGGTCGGAGCCGAGACCGCGTATCCGCGCCCGAATCCGGCTCTACTGCCGATTCCCGAACCTCGCCCGCTCGGTGATGGTCTTCGTTTCGACGACCCCCAGGCGACGGGTGAAGGACCTGTTTCTCCGATTCCCGAGCCTGGAACGGGTGTCTTGCTCGCCTCTGGTCTCGCCATCCTCGCGTTACGCCACCGTTCGCGCTGACCCGGCTGGGGTCTTCCGCGGCTGAGAGGGCACTCGCCTCCGCGAACGGTGATCCTCAGATTACTTGATCTACCGTTTGCGATTTCCAGATGCAGACTTCGTCTTGCTTCGAGATCGCTTCGACTGTGCGCTCAGGAGTTTTGCGAGATATCGACCGGTATGGGAGTGCGAGATCTTCGCGACCCGCTCGGGTGTCCCTTGCGCGACGATCTGACCGCCATCGGGTCCCCCTTCCGGCCCGAGGTCTACGATCCAATCGGCGGTCTTGATCACGTCCAGATTGTGCTCGATCACGATGACGGTATTTCCGGCCTCTACGAGGCGGCCCAGAACCGCGAGTAGTTTGCGGACATCGTCGAAGTGCAGGCCCGTGGTCGGTTCATCGAGCAGGTAGAGGGTGTGCCCGGTCGCGCGCTTCGAGAGCTCGCGGGCGAGCTTGATGCGCTGGGCCTCGCCACCCGAAAGCGTCGGCGACGGCTGACCCACGTGGAGATAGTCGAGCCCGACATCGATGAGCAGCCCCAGCGGCCCTGCGATCTTGGGGTGCGCGGCAAAGAGTTTGGCGGCTTCCGCGACGGTGAGGTCGAGAACGTCGGCGATCGACTTGCCCTTGTAGCCGATCCGCAGCGTGGCGTCGTTGAAGCGGCGACCGTCGCATTCCTCACATTTGACATACACATCGGCGAGAAAATGCATCTCGATCTTACGAACGCCATCTCCCCGGCAGGCCTCGCAACGGCCGCCCTTCACGTTGAACGAGAACCTTCCCGGCTTGTAGCCGTGGATGCGTGATTCTGGGAGCTGCGCGAACAAGGTGCGGATTTCATCGAATACCTTGATGTAGGTCGCGGGGTTGCTGCGCGGAGTGCGGCCGATCGGTCGCTGGTCGATGTTGATTACTTTGTCGAGCTGCTCGAGTCCGTGTATGGCGCGATGCTGACCCACTCGCGGTGTCGTGTTGTTGAATTTTCGGGATAGCGCCGGGTAGAGGATGTCATTGACGAGAGTCGATTTTCCGGCGCCCGAAACGCCGGTCACGGCAGTCAGCACACCAAGGGGAAGTTCGACGTCCAGATCGTCGAGGTTGTTTTCCGCTGCTCCGATGATCTTGATGCTCCCGATCGGCTCTCGTCGTTTCGGAGGAATTTCGATTTTCATTCGGCCCGAGAGATAGGCGCCGGTCAGCGATCGCGGATTGTTTTCGAGACTCTTTGGCGTGCCCGCGTGGACGATGCGTCCGCCCGCGATACCCGCGCCGGGCCCAAAATCGATCACGTGGTCTGCGGCGCGGATCGTCTCCTCATCGTGCTCGACGACCACGACGGTGTTTCCGATGTCGCGCATCCGCGTGAGCGTTTCCAGCAGTCGTTTATTGTCACGTTGGTGGAGACCGATCGAGGGCTCGTCGAGGATGTAGATCACACCCGTGAGCTCCGATCCGACTTGGCTCGCCAGCCGGATGCGTTGCGATTCTCCGCCTGACAGGGACGGCCCCGCACGGTCGAGAGACAAATATCCCAGACCGACCGAAGATAGGAAGTCGAGTCGCGCTCGAACCTCTTTGAATACCTCTACGGCGATTTCAGCGGACGCTCCAAGAAGCTTCAGCTCGGAGAAGTAGTGGCGCGCGTCATCGACGGTCATCGCCGATACCTCGACGATCGTGCGGCTCTGCTTCCCCTTGCCGAGACGAACTGCAGCACTCTCGGACCGCAAACGCTGACCGTGACAGCTCGAGCATCGGGCATTGCCGATCCACTGCGCGTGCCAGCGCTTTCCGCGCTCGGAAGTCGCCTGGAGGAAGCGCCGCATCAAGCGGGGGATGGCGCCTTCCCAGACCATCTCGAAGGTTCCCTCGCCCGAATCATCTTCCCATTCGATGGAGAACTCGCGGTCCCCCGACCCATGGAGCAGGATGTCTCGCTGGCGTTTCGGAAGCTTGTGCCAAGGCCGATCCATGTCCACGCCCATCGCTTCACAAAATTCCGCTCGATAAAAGGTCGTCCAGTTGCTCTTTTCCGAGACCTCGACTCCCCAGGGCTTGATCGCTCCCTCGTCGATGGACAGGCGGTCATTGGGGATGACGAGCTGGGGGTCGATTTCCACGCGGGTCCCCAACCCATTGCAATCGACGCACATCCCCTGCGGGCTGTTGAATGAAAACGCTTGAGGTGTGAGTTCTGGGAAGGAGATTCCGCAATCGGGGCACGCCATCTTTTCTGAAAAGACGCGGTCTGTCCCCCCCGGTGTCGCCGCGATGAGTACGCCCTGGCCGGTTCGGAGCGCCGTCTCCACAGAGCCTGTCACGCGGGAGGCGATACCGCTCTTGACGACGATGCGGTCGACGACGACTTCGATCGTGTGTTTGCGACGCTTGTCGAGCGTCTGTACGTCCTCTGTGAGAACGATTTCGCCATCCACGCGGATGCGCACGAACCCTGCGCGTCGCGTTTCCGCGAGCAACTCCCGGTGTTCGCCTTTCCGATTGACGAGCAGTGGTGCGAGAATCAGCAGGTGAGTTTTTTCAGGAGCAGATAATAGTTCTCGCGTGATCTGCTGTGCGGTCTGGCTCCGGACTGGCTGGCCGCATTGGTGACAATGCTGGGCGCCCACGCGTGCGTAGAGAACGCGTAGGTAGTCGGAGATCTCGGTGATGGTTCCAACCGTCGAACGCGGATTGCTGCCCGTGGTCTTCTGCTCGATGGAGATCGTCGGAGAGAGGCCTCGGATCGAGTCGTACTTGGGCTTTTCCATCTGACCGAGAAACTGGCGCGCATACGCGGAAAGCGATTCCACGTAGCGGCGCTGGCCTTCCGCGTAGAGCGTGTCGAACGCCAGCGAAGATTTCCCGGACCCTGACACGCCCGTGAAGACGACGAGCTTTTTTTTGGGGATCTTGACGTCGATGGAGCGGAGGTTGTGTTCCCGCGCGCCGCGGATGAGTACGTGAGCGAGTTCCATGAGGGCGCGCCATGATAGGCCAAAATTTCGCCCGGTCAGGGCTCTCCGGTCCGCGACGGACTGGGCGGAGGAAATCCGGGTGTTCTTCTCGGGAGTTCTGGTTCGCGGGGGTGTGTGGGATTGAGCGCTGGCCCTGCGGTGGCCGCTAGAGGGTGGCGAGTCGGCCTTCGACGTAACGGGCGACAGCTTCGCGGATCGCCGGGGCCATGTGGTCGAAAACCAGCCCCACGGATGGACCGCGTTGGCCGATGACCCGGGCGCGCGCCCTGACCATCTGGCCCATCGGCAGCGGAAAGAGCAGATTCAGCCGCTGATCGATCGCCATCGATTCGGTGGTCTGAAACAGGCACCCCTTTTCGGAGAGCGACACGATGGCACCCATCCAGCGCCGATCGCTCTGGGTGCATCGCCCGGGAAGTTCGGTGGGCGCTCGTGCCGCCACGCGCGGTGTGTCTTCAAGCGTCCGCTGGAGAATCGGGTAGAGGTCGGAGAGCATCGCGGGCCGGGGCACGATTCCGACCACGCGTCGGTCCCGCGAGGGCGCCCGGTCTCCTCCGGCCAGCAGTAGCACGGGAGTCCTCGGCAGGTAGTCCTCCGCGGGAATCCGGTTGATGTGGCGCTCGTCGACGATCCGCAGGTGGGGTTCCCACGAGTCGTCGTCAAAGCGCCCCCGCGTGGTGACCGGGATGATTTGATAGCCGAGGCTCTCCAGAGCAGCACGGACGCGCGGCGCGTAGGCCTTGGGTGGCACGTAGGATGCGATCCTTCGCTGGACGCCCGTGGTTGCTTTCATCACGACTGTGCTTTTCGGCAACCCGGCCCCCGAATTTGAGCCCTCCTAGAATTGCAGCACCGGCTCTGCGCGCGCGTGTATGCTCTCGATGTGGCCGTTATCACACCTTCTGAAAAGCAGAAGCTGTTGGCGAATGTGGCGCTCTTTTCCGATTTCACCGCCAAGCAGCTAGAGGCGGTCTCCTTGGTCGCCCGCAACAAGACCCTCGAGCGCCGTGAGGAGCTCTTCCACAAGGGCGATCAGAGCGGAGAGGTCTACGTCATCGTCAGCGGCAAGCTCAAAGCTCTCACGACCTCGGCCAAGGGCGATGATGTCGTTTTCAGCATCCTCGGCCCCGGAGAGGTCTTCGGAGAGGTGGCGCTATTGGGCGCGACGCCGCGGACCGCAACCGTGACCGCGATCGAAGATTGCCACCTTCTCGTGATCGGCCAGCGAGACTTCATGTCGTTTCTGAAGACGAATCCCGAGGTGCCGGTGAAGCTTCTCGCCGTTCTCGCGACCCGCCTGAAGCGGGTCAGCGAGTTGGTCGAGGACACCCTCTTCTTGAATCTCCCGCTGAGACTCGCCAAGAAACTGATGTCGCTCAGCCGTACATTTGGGGAACAAACGCCCGAAGGGATTCGAGTCGATTTGAAACTTTCCCAAGAAGAGTGGGGCGATCTAGTGGGCACGACGCGGGAAAGCGTCAACAAGCAGATGCGGAAGTGGACGGATGCCGAGATCGTCCGTGTCGATGCCGGATATGTGATCATTCTGAAACCCGTCGAACTCGAGAAGCTCGCTGGGGCCGTGATCTACTAGCCCGCGCATCACCGAATCGATCCACGTACCATCGGTGGGGGTCGGCCGATTGGATCATTTTGTCAAACGTTGTTTGCTGATGAAAGAGAAGCAGCCTCGGCGGTGAAGCTGCGAACTTCCCGGGTCGGATGCCCGAAATTTCGGCACGAAGCGAGCCAGCCCGCGGGGAGTGCGAGGCACGCCCCGTCGAACCGTTTCAAGGCTGACGGTTTAGGCACAATCGGTCAGCGGTAGTCATTGCCGATCCCACTCGGACAGGGAACGCTGCCGAGGCATTGCATCCAGAGAGGCACTCGCTGTCGCGCGGTCGCTTCACCATGCCGCGGCGCCATGCGCGACGGGGCGACGGGGCGACGAAAGGAATCGAATGCATACAGAAGCTCTACTTTCGACGAGTTCGTTCCGGCGAGCATGCGGGCTGGGCATTCTATTATCCGCGGCGATGCTCAGCACCGATGCCCAGGCGCTCGACGAGCCTAAGGTGACGATTACGTACAGCTTGGAGGCCGCCGATGGTGGCCTTTACCGGCAGAAGATCTCGGGTACGCCCCTAGAGCTTGGCGACGTCGATTACGTCTGCGACACAGTGGACTCTGGGGATCTCGCCGTGACTGTTCACGTGGACAATCCCCTCCTCGTCACGATGGAGTTCAGGTCGGATGTGTCTGGCGGCAATATCATCGATGGCCCCGTAGAGATGACGGATACGCACTTCGAGCGGGAGTTCGATATCGATTCGGGCCTCGTACTTGTGAATACGGTCCTCAGCACCGTGCTGTCGCGGACGGCTACTGGCACTCTTTCCGGCTCGACGATTACCTGGGATAACGTGGAAGGAGTGAACGCGTACCAGGAAACGGTCGTCGGCGAGGGGAACTGCACGCCCCCGGGAGGGTTTTGCGATCTTGGGGGTTCCTGGCCGAGAGACCTGAGCGGAATCAACGAAGTCCCTCTGCCGCTCTTCACCCTGTTCACGGTCGATACGTTCGGAGACGCCTTCGTGAGCGACAACGGAACACCGGGGGACCGCTCGGATGATATCGATCGACCGACTCCGGACGAAGGGGTGACGGTGACGGATACCTGGGAAGGCGTGAAAGTCGTTCCCGAGCCCAGTCGCGAGATCCTCTTGCTCGCGGGTGCCCTCGGGCTCGTGGGGCTCGGTCGCCTGCGTGAGCGCGGCGGAGCTACCGCCTAACCGCTTCTAAGCTCGGCGTCCTGCGTGCGGTCGGTATGGCACGCCTGGAGCGACAACTCCGCGTGGTGGGTGAGAGTGAGTCTTGATGAGGTCGATTGATCGCCCAAGCGGCCACGTCTGGCTCCTCGTCATCGCGGTCGCGTTCTTCCCGTTCGGAGCCAGAGCACAGGACGACGGACCTGACGACGGGTTCGGCGAATACGAATCGGAACATGTGAGTGCCGACGACGGGCTCGGCGAATACGAATCGGAAGACGTCAGTGCCGACGACGGACTCGGCGAAGCTGGGCTGCCAGAGGTGAGCGCCGCCGGCGGACCGCACGTGGGCATCGAAACAATCACGGTCACCGTACAGAAGCGCTCGCAGACACTGCAGGAGGTGCCCGCTGCGGCGTCGGCGATGTTGGGTCTAGATCTCGATGCCGCCGGCATCACGCAGATACAGGATATCCAGGTCTTCGTTCCAAGCATGCATTTCGGCCAGGAGCGGGGAGAGGCGAAGATCACGATCCGTGGCGTATCGAACGCTCAAGGCACCGATCAGTCAACAGCGGTCCACATCGACGGTATCTTTCAAAACCGCGCGAGATCGATCACGGCGCTCACTCTGTTCGATGTCGAACGCGTCGAGGTTCTCCGTGGACCCCAGGGCACCCTCTACGGCCGCAACGCCACGGGGGGTGCGATGAACATCATCTCGGTTCCACCGAGCCCGAAATTCGAGGCTTCCGCCGACTTCCAATACGGCGAATTCCACCAGAAGATGATCCGTGGCGTGTTGAATGTACCGATCGTCGAAGACACCGCCGCTTTGCGTGTGAGCGGCTTCTGGGAGAATCGCGACGGCTACCAGGAGAACTTCCATTTTGCGGGCTCTGATCGGGATGCCGATGACGCCGACGACTTCGGCATTCGCTCCCAGTTGCTGTGGACACCGCTCGATTCGCTCGACGTGACGTTGCGTTTCAACTACGCGCGGAAGCGCGGCGTCGGCTACGCGCTCAAACGAGATGGGCCACTGCCTGAATTCGTCGAGCTCGTTCCCGGGGTTCCGCCCCTCGATAAGCAGCCGATCTACGACGGAGCCACACCCAACCCCGATAACGCGCGGCACGTCTACCTCGATGCAAAGGGCAAAATCGCCAATGAGATGACCAGCACCAACACCGATATCCAATGGCAAGTGCCGGAACTTCCTTTCTTCGGCGCGACGAGGCTGCGCGTTTTGGGCTCATTCACCGACTTCGATGACTACAGCGTCAACGACCAGGATTACTCCGACGTGCCGCTCGCGGTTGCCTCGCAATGGTGGACGGGTAAGGAGTGGGTGGGTGAAATCAACTGGTCGTCCGACTACGGGGGAGATGGCGGCTGGCTGCTGGGGGTTTTTCATTTCGGAACGAACGGTGACAACATCATCGATGCGCCGTCGACCATTCCGATCCTCACTCCGATCAATACGCGATTCAATATTCCGGTACCCTTCCATCAGGATTTCGAATCGAGCGCCTATTCGGTCGCGGGCTTCGTGAACGGCTGGTATCACCTGACCGATAAGCTTCGGGTGGAGGCTGGAGTCCGCTACAGCCACGATTGGAAGACTTCGGACCTCGTGAGTCCGACCCTCTTTCTCCAGGAGGAAGGCAAGCCCCCGACGCCCTTCGTGCTCTTTCAAGGGATCGATGATCATCGCACCGATAACTGGGGCGAACCGACCGGCAGCTTTAGCCTCGACTATTCGATCAGCGACGAATCGCTCCTCTACGGCCGATTCTCGACGGGCTACAAAGCGGGTACGCTGAATAACGACATTGCTCCAATCGGCGGCAAGCTTGGCGATTCGGACTGCGATCTTGATTTCAGCGCCCCGGCTTGCGACGGAATCTTTTCACCGGCGGATGCGAATCCTGAGAAACTCTACGCGCTCGAAGCCGGGCTGAAGAACACGCTGTTCGACAACCGACTCTTGTTGAACGGCACCGCGTTCATCTACTGGTACGACGATCTGCAGGTGAGTCAGCTCTTCGAGGCGCAGAACTACGTCGAAAACGCAGCAGACGCCCGCATCTTTGGCATCGAGTTGGAATTCAAGTGGATTCCGATCGACTCGCTCAGGTTTGAAGCTCAGTTCTCATTTCTGGACACGGAGTACACCGACTACGAGGATTGCCGCGACGCAAAGGATTTATCGGTGCAGGACTGCACGGGTAACGAACTCTCCCGCGCACCTCGATTCTCGGGCAGTTTCACCGCGACGTACGAGTTCGACCTCGGGCGCTTCGGCAGCGTCTCACCCTTCGCGCAGGCCTACGCGTCGGACGAAGTCTTCTTCCGCCCAACCAACGAGCCGGCCGATGCCCAAGGCGCCTATTATCTGCTGAACTTTCGCCTGATGTGGCGGAGCGCGGACCAGCGGCTGGGCTTGGATCTCTTCGTCGACAATGCACTCGACAAAGTCGTGGCCACGACGAAGATCGTCGGGTCGAGCCTGCTTGGCTCACCACTCGTCGAGGCCTATGACCGCCCGCGCACGTTCGGCGCGCGCGCATCCATTGCTTGGTGATCACGATCGAGTGAATCCGTCAGTCGAATCTGGGCAGGATGGAGTCTTGTCATCGGTAGGCGATCGGCCCGCTAGGTTCTTGGATGTCGCCACGCACAGCAGCCTGATTCATCCGACGTAGGCGAGGTTGAGATGAGCGAAGCGGAAATTCATAACTGGGCAACCTGGCTCGAGATTTTCCTGGCGGGGGTGACCTGCCTGGCGCTGCTCTTCATCACAGCGCCCTACGGCCGTCACGTGCGCTCGGGTTGGGGCCCCACGATTCCCAATCGCGTTAGCTGGGTCCTCATGGAGCTTCCCGCGGTGGTGCTCTTTCTGTGGATTTTCACGCTCGGGGAGCATCGCACCGAGGCCGTGCCGCTTGCCTTCCTCGGTCTTTGGCAGCTCCACTACATCCACCGCGTGTTCATCTTCCCCTTTCGTTTGCGTACCGAAGGAAAGCGCGTCGCGCTGTTGATCGGGGGCCTGGCGATCGTATTCAACATTCTCAACGCCTATGTGAATGCGCGCTGGATTTCTCATTTTGGCGTATATCAAAACAGCTGGTTGCTGGATCCTCGTTTCATTGCGGGGGTATTGGTATTCATGCTCGGCTTTGGCATCAACCTGAAGGCCGACCAAATTCTGCTCAACCTGCGCAAGCCTGGGGAGACCGGCTACAAGGTGCCGCGAGGGTGGCTCTACGAGTATGTGACGTGCCCCAACTATCTCGGTGAAATCATCGAGTGGATCGGTTTTGCGTTGGCGACCTGGTCGCTTGCCGGTTTGGCGTTTGCGCTCTACACCGCAGCAAATCTCGGGCCGCGTGCCCTCGCCAACCACCGCTGGTACCTCGAACAGTTCCCGGACTATCCGAAGAACCGCAAGGCATTGATTCCTTTCCTGCTCTAATCAGGTCGAACCCTGGAGGGCGGTACCCGCTCTGTGGCGACATTCGTCTGGTGGGAGCGTCTCGGACCTCGTCACAGCTCATTCCATCCACCATTAGCGGAGTCGGGTTGCTGGGCCTTTTCTACCGGAGACTCAATCGGGGTAGCAGTCGACGCCTTCGGCGCATTTGACGCCGAGCTGTTCGAGCTGGCTCTGAAGCGTTGGTTTCGATTTTGGCTCGGGTTTCGGCTCAGCTCTCAGAACTGAATCGGGTGGCGGCGCGCTGATCGGCGGCGCGCTGATCGGCGGCGCACTGACTGGTGGTGCGCTGATCGATGGAGTGTTCACTCGCGGAGTCGATTGTGTGGGTCGCGAATCAACCGGCATTGGTTCGCTGGGATCACCGAAATCTGGGCGCAGCACGAGCAGCGTGGCAAAGAGGGTCGCGAAGAATGCGGTCAACATCGAAATGACGAGTACCGGGGTATCGATCGTCCGGGCGAATGCCGGCCGCGTCCGTCTGTTGGAATCCGGAGGGCGATTCCTCGACATGGTCAATGGATAGCCCACCTTCCGCGCACCGGGCGATGGAGCAATTCCGCTCGAGATCCGTGGGTTTCCGCCCCGCGCCCGCCGATTGGCTGCGGTCAGTGTAGACTGCCGGGCATGGAACGTCGGATCGATCTACCCGGCTGCGCGAATTTTCGCGATCTCGGTGGTTATCCCGCCAGCGGGGGGATGCGGCTGCGGTGGCGACGCCTATTTCGCAGCGATGCCCTGCACGCCTTGACGCCCGAGGGAGTCGATCGGTTCGTCAATGAACTTGGGATCGGTGCGATCGTCGATCTTCGGTCGACGGGCGAGGTTGGCGTCGACGGTCGTGGGCAGCTTGGAGATCGGTCCCCCGTCTATCACCACCTGCCTCTTTTCGACGGACCGCTGACCGTCGATCCGGAAGCCGCCAACCGGCTCACGCTGGCGGACCGTTACTTCCTGATCGCCGAGCGCGCGAAGGCTCCAGTCGCCAGTGTCATCACGACGCTCGCCGAATGTTCGACGCCGGCCGTCTACCACTGTTCGGCCGGCAAAGACCGAACGGGCCTGATCTCCGCGATCGTACTCGGCCTGCTCGGTGTCCCCGATGAAATCATTGTCGCGGACTACGCGGCTACCCAGGAAAACCTCGACGCGATCATCGATCGCCTCCGGGAGTCTCCGGCCTATCGAGATGCGCTCGACAATCTTCCTGCCGACACGCTGCACGCCGAGCCCGAAACGATGTTCGCGCTCATCGATCGGCTGCGCGATCGCTACGGTTCCTTTCGCGGTTACGCGAACGATATCGGGCTGAGCGATGCGCTGATCCAGCGATTGGAAGGCGGCCTCCTCGAACCAGACCCCGCCTGACAGGCCGAAGGAACTTGGTGTCGGATGAGCCCCCCCAACCCGGTCGATATTCGAGGACAGGAGCTGCCGGTCGCTGAATTATCGTCCCCCACCCCTTGCGTGTCAGATGCGCTCAGGCGCGCGCTGGCAGTGCCCAGTTCGGTTGGTCGCGTGGATACGGTTGTTGGGGGGTTGACGGCTCAGGATCGGTGATCAGGATTTCAGGCGTAACACGAGTTCTTTTAACGGACTGTGGAGGAATGTGATGACTGCAAATTGGATCGTACCCCGCCGAGCGGCGCGTCTGAGTAGGCCGGCATTTTTTGGCCCGCAGTGGAACCTGGATCGCTTCTTTGACGATCTTCTTCTCACCGATCGTTCCGAGTGCGCGGCCGGCAATCGTTCGTTTTCTCCGGTGGTAAACATTGAAGAGACGGAAAACGAGTTGCGGGTGAGCGCCGAACTGCCCGGGCTCGCAGAGGGAGACTTCGAAATCACGACCGACGGAGATCTACTGACCATCAAGGGTGAGAAGAAATTCGAGTCCACGTCAGAAGACGAGGGACGCAAGCGAACAGAGCGATCGCGAGGCTCGTTCGAGCGCAATTTCAGGATCGCGTGGGAAATCGACTCCGAAACCGTGAAGGCCGTGTACAAGAATGGCGTTCTCGATCTGGTCATTCCGAAACCGGAAGAGGAGCAGCCGCAGGTTCGTACGATTCCGGTCACCGTTTCCTGACTGCGTCGATAGCCGGCTGAGGTCACTTCGTGTCTGAACCGTCCGATCGGTGTGCGCAGATTGAAGCCGAACTGCGTGAGCGGCTCGCTGCTGTTCATGTGGAGGTGATCGACGAGAGCCATCTGCACGTCGGGCACGTGGGTGCCCGCGACGGCGGCGGCCATTACAGGGCCGTCGTCGTTTCGATGCGGTTCGAAGGCAAGGCACCCGTCCAGCGTCAGCGCCTCGTCTACGATGCTCTCGACGGCGCGATGGGAACCAAAATTCACGCTCTCTCGATGAAGACGCTGACTCCCTCGGAATGGACGGCCGGGCGGTAGCGCGGCCCTGAACTCCGAGGTGTCTTGCTAGACGAAGTCCTCGAGCCAGGACTGCAATGAGACGCTAAATCCGGAGGCGTTTCGGTGTCCACCACCACCAAATTGCGTCGCAATCGCGGAGGCGTCGCAATCTCCCAGCGAGTAGATCGAACAATCGACCCGACTGCCTACCAAGCGGTAGACGATGCCCCAGGGTTGGCCGTATTTCGCGCGTTTTGCAAGTTCGTGACCGATTGCAGCACGCGGATGGCGCGCGTTCACCGCCTCGATTCTCAGCTTGCCGATGGCCACCGGGTGAACGTGAGCCACCGCACCCTCGATCTCGATGCGGTTGGCTCGGACGATCGGTCGACCTTCTTCGGCCAGGCTCTGGATTGGCCGTTCCGAGAGCTCGTCCCAGTCGTCGAAACGCCGCGGATAGGAACCGATCGCAGCGTTGATTTCTTCGGAATCCGGTAGTTCCCAATTCCAAAGGTCCTGATCCTGGACGTAGCGAAGGAGATCGGGCGGGGATTCACCCGGGTGGAAGTGGTTCCAGGCGAGCATCGCGCCCGATCGATCAAGGTCGAAGTGGACGCGGTGGCCGTTGGCGGTCAGGGCGTTTTCGACACTCGGATCCGATTCGAAATGATCGCGGGCAGTCAGGTGGTGGTCGAGGATCACCACCTCGGCGGCGACCTCACCCAACCGCCGTAGCAGGTCGTTGGGTATCGAGATATCCGCGAAGATGACGAGTTCGCCTTCGAACCGCTCGGGGTCGAAATCATCGTCGTGGCTTCTCGGGATGTAGCGCGCGTCGTCCCCCCAGGCGCGGCGCGCAGACCAGGCCGCGCCAAAGCCATCCGGACAACCCGCGTGAAAGACCAGATTTCGATTCATGCAGCCAGCCTAGCTCAGTACCATGGGGTAGCCTCGCGTCTGGAGACCCCTCGTGTACCAGCTTTCGGGAAAAACTGTCAGTTCGTCGCGCGAAGTTCTGCCCGCTCGAGGCGCGCTGGAGGTGCTCGAGAAGCTGCGTTCGGGTTCCTACCCCTGGCTCCTCCACAGTGCCCTGGCTTCGGAACGCGGACGTTTTTCGTTTGCGGGCGCTGATCCCTATCTAGTCGTACGTGGACGCGGATCGGAGATCGAAGTCGAATGTCTTCGCGCTGCAAGACCGGGTCTTGCTGTCGGTCGCCGCGAAGCTACAGGCGATCTGTTGGAGGTGGTGCGCGATCTGCTCCCGGAGCCGCCTGCTGTTTCGACGCCTCTGGATATTCCGTTCATCGGTGGCGCGGTGGGCTACCTCGGATACGAACTCGCGAACCAATTCGATATCCATCACTTCCGAGGCCTTGACGATCTTCAACTCCCCGATCTCTACCTGCTTTTCGTCGATCGCTTTTTTGCGCACGATTCCCGAGATGGGAGGCTGTACGCATGTGCTCTGGGTTTTGCAGACGACCTCGACGCCGCAGCAGATCGCGCGCATCGAGCGGTTGCCGAAATCTGCGCGCAAGTCGATGTCGCGATGCCGGCCGCGCGCACCGCGTCGGAGGTGCCTTCGAAACCTCCGTTCGCATTCTTCGACGCCTACACGTATGCAAAAGCGGTCGATGCCGCCAAAGAGGAGATCGAAGCTGGCGAGGCCTACCAGGTGTGCCTCACCCATCGCAAAGAGCGCGATTGCGCGGCCGACCCGTGGGATCTCTATCGGAAATTGAACGAGCTGAATCCCGCGCCTTTTTCAAGTTACTTCGAACTGCCCGAGGTGGCGATCGTCAGCAGCTCTCCGGAGCGTTTCCTCAGGGTCGACGAGGATCGGTGGGTCGAAAGCCGACCCATCAAGGGCACCAGCCCGCGTGGTGGAGATGCGGCGTCGGATCACGCGAGCCGTTGCGCGCTGGAAAATTCCGCCAAGGATCGCGCTGAAAATCTCATGATCGTCGATCTCGTTCGCAATGATCTCGGTCGTGTCTGCGAGATCGGTAGCGTGGAAGTCCCGGAACTCATGGCGATCGAAACCTATGCGTCCGTCTACCAGATGGTGTCTACGATTCGCGGTCGGCTTCGTGACGAATGTGATGTCTTCGATCTGGTGCGAGCGACGTTTCCACCC
>Ga0209987_10000053_pt1 | contig 47982 bp, 60 predicted proteins | sample N074metaG_FD_182134 | JGI IMG/M metagenome (GOLD analysis project Ga0209987, IMG submission 182134) | Deep subsurface microbial communities from Kermadec Trench to uncover new lineages of life (NeLLi) - N074 metaG (SPAdes) (version 2) | ecosystem: Environmental > Aquatic > Marine > Ocean trench...
AATTTGTCGGCTTGTTTTTCTCCAAGGGCAAAACCACAATTCTTGTGTGTAGGTACAACTTTCATTCCGTCTAGCTTAAACTCTACTTCATACATGTGGACCTTGGCGCATTCACACATTTCTAGAAACTGATTAAGTTTTCCTCTATATTTGCTTATTTGAATAACCTTTAACTAGCTAATTTTGTCATTATTTTTGTGACTCGTCATGTTATCATTTTTGTGTTTTTGACAATTGTATTTGGTCTTGGTTTTTCTAACCTTGCTTTTGGTCAGGGCACTATGTCATCAGGTGGTGTTGATGTTGAGGGCACGTGGTATTTAGGTGAAGGTCTCAAGACGGGTGATTATTTTGAGTATGCTTTGTGTGAATTAGATCTTAATGATTGTGCACCTATTAATTTGAAATTTTGGATAGCCGGAGATGTAACAAATGTCAGTGAACAATTATGGGATGCTAAAGTTGTAGTTGTGGATGGCAAAAAAATTATCAAAGGCTCAATGGGCCTTGGTAAAGTTTCCCCCGAACCGATAATATTTGATGATGATCTTTTTGAATATGCTATTGCATTCAAATCTTCTTTGGCTTGGTTAGGTGCTTTTGCTACTTCAGAGGAAGGTGATCGTATTCATGGGCCACAAGCGTTCAGTTCTCCCGCATGGGGGAAAATTGGAGCAATTGGCGGTGCTCAATTAATTCCAATATATACAGACACAATAGTTACTCCTCTCGGAATTGATGATACAGTTGTTGTTGGTTGGTATAGCGGTGATGTTAACAAAATCTGGATTTTAGATGATTTTCCTTTTCCACTTAAAGCATTAACTTATGCATGGGTTACAACAGGTATTGCTCCAATTCAGGTACAATACACCTTGTTAGATTACCAAGAAAATGTAACGGAGGATCCTTTCAAAGATGTTGTAGAAACAATTACAAAAGAAGAGCAGCTGGGTTGCCCTGCAGTGTTTTATGAGTATGTCAGCAAGTCGGTTGCTACAAACACATTCTCCATGGGGGTTCAGTATAATTATTCTCCTCGATATCCTATGGAAGGCTGTGATATTGACTGGAAAATAAACTTCAAGAAAAAGTTTGATCCCAAAAATTTTGTAGATCAAGTTCATTATGATATTTGGGTTCAAGCTGAGGATGGCTCCATAGTGCGCCAATTTGCAGAAGAACAGGGACGAGCTGAATTGTTTAACGGATTTGGCCAGGTTCACCTTCTTCTTCCCGTAAAAGAAAAAGCAGGACTAGTCAAATATCTCATATGGGTTCACGGGACAGGGCCAGAACATCAAACACCTGATCCAGAATATGCGGGATTTGTGACGGTAGAAATTGAAATCTTAGAGAATCCTCTCCTTAAAGAATTAAATGGTGACGTTGTTCCACCCGCTGCAATTCCAGAGTGGATCAAGAACACTGCTGGATGGTGGGCGGAGGGGGCCATTGGAGATTCAGATTTTGTTCAAGGATTACAATTTTTAATCAAAGAAGGAATAATGAAGATTCCTCCAACTACCCAAGGCCCAGGCTCAGGTTCTAATGAAATTCCAGATTGGATTAAGAATAATGCTCGATGGTGGGCAGAGGGACAGATTGATGATAACTCTTTTGTTCAAGGATTACAATTCCTAATCAAAGAAGGTATCATGAAAATTTCTTCCTAGAGGTATCTTTCATAATATGAACATTCAAATTAATTAAATTGGGCGATTTCATAGGAGTTTTGATATAAAATGGTGGGCTTAGTTATTTATCCAAAACGTCATCTTCGAAAACTAATCCACGAAGGAGAATACGTTGAGGCAATTAAATATGCAAAAAGCATAGAGTCAAAATTTGAAAACGATCCTGATTTCTGGTTTATGTTTGGAAGCATTTACCATATTCTTGATGATGCAAAAATAGCAATTAAGTACTTTGAAAAATCTTTGAAACTAAAGGATGACGATATTGAAGTTTTGACAATGAAAACAAATGCATATATTTTCTTGAAACAAAAAGACGAAGCTATAGAGTGCTGTAAAAGGATAATCAAATTAGAACCTGAAAATTATGAGGCTCACGGGTTATTAGAAAAGCTAGAAAACGTCTAGTTTATTATTTTTCTTTACTACTCATCTCGTATACGTTTTCAAGTAGCCAATTACAAAATTTTGTAACATTCTCATCAAATTCAGTCCAAATATGAACTGAATGAGGAAGAATGTCTATCTTCCAATCCTTTGTAAATACTCTTACACCTTCTTTATCTTCATACATGTAGGCATCTTCAATTTGAATATCTTCTAAAACCTCTTTTGCCTTTTCCTTTATGATATTCCTATCAATGGGAAATCTCTTTTTTTCATGGTCAATAATTAAACTAAGGTCTCGTTTGCCATACATTTCGTACTCGTCAATTCTTCCTGCCTTTGGAAAATTAACTACTAGATTGATATTGTATTTCTTACCTACTTTTTTTCCAATTTCAACTATTTTCGTATATCCCATAGCCGGATTTTTCTTTAAAAGAAAGCGAATTAATGCCAAATCCCTTTTCAACTGTTGCTGCAGATCTAAAACTATTTCAGAAAATATCATGATTTTATCAATTCAAATCCTATTATAATCATTAATTTTCAGCAGGATTGGTTTTTTTAGAAGTTTGATTTAGAGTCATCATTGGCGTTACCGATGGATTATGATGGCATGCGTGTTGATGAAGCATCCCTGAGAACTGATAATGTAAATGATTACAAAGTAACTTGCATTGATTTTATCAAAGACATATCAAATGACTATTATGCTTGGGTGGATTATTACAAACTTCCTGAAGAGGAGGACAAACGGAGACGTACAGGAATTAAATCTACAATAGAGAGAACAAATGAGTGGATTGCAAAAGTTGCACAGACCATAAAGGCAGTTGATGTTGTAATGAATGACGGCATTCAAAAAATGGCAGAATTTACTGCAGGAAAACCATTTCAAATTGGTGTTTTTGTAAATGGCAAATCAAGCTACACATTGGCAAAGCCTGAAGTTATTGATGTCAATGTAAAAGCAACAGGTAGGAAAGGCCGAAAAACAAAGCTTGGATTTCATTTTAAAAGTGACCGATTTAGAATTGAATCTACATGTGAGGCATTCATGGATGAAGCAAATTTGCCTGACCAGGAATTTGAATTGATGGACATTCATCTAAAACTTCATGCAGAAAATGCAAAACAAAGAGATGTCATCTCATTTACTATAACCGTATGTGAAATGGAAAATGATGTGGAACTTGACCGCAGGGGTCTAACTACAGTTGTTCATCTAGTGTAATTTCAATGGCTACCCTTTTTTCATCAGCTTTTTCCTCACCTGGGAATTTTAGCTGAGATATTTTCTTATTTAGGGCTTTATCTTTTACAGTTTTTGCAATACCTGAATATTCGGAATCATGGTATCTGATTAATACAGCTGAGTTTGATATGATGTTTTTGAACCAATCACTATCTGGTCTGTGTCTTGAAAAGTAGATTTTATCGTTGTATTTTACCCCCTTGAGTATTACTGAATGAGTTTTACCTGTAACCCTTCCTCTTGTAACTAAAGTTGCACGAAATAGACTTTCCTCAATTGCCACGCAGGAAATGTGTTTGTCAAGGAATTTAACCCCATTGATAGAAATTTCTGATATTTGGTATGATAAGCAAATCTTAACACACTAGAGCATGTCAGTAAAACTAGAAGGAACACCTGCAAATATGGTGACAGCCAATTCTTTTGTTGGAAAAAAAGTCATAGATAGGGAAGGAATAGAGTATGGCAAAGTAAAGCACATTCACATTAACCAAAATACCTTATGTGTTTGCGGAATTACTATCCATCAGGGTTTCCGTAGAGATTATTTTCTATCAGAAGATTACATTGACAAGTTTAGTGAAAGAACATTACTTCTTAGCAGGCCTCCAGTCAGAATAGGCATCCCTGTAATTGACACTGATAGACGTAAAATAGGTAAGATAAAACGTATTCATCGAAATCCCGATACAAATGAATTAGAATCAATTGAAATTGCCCATGGAATATCACATTCTAAAATTCTATCAAAGTCTAAAATTTGGGGAGTAGGCGAAAAGGTAATTCTTGATATGACCAAAGATCAATTCAAGAAACTAGAATAATTTTATTTTTTTTATGTTTCTGTAGTCATTCTTTTCATTAACCAGGCCCATTCTGGTCTTTCGTTCTCGTCGTCATTTTGATCCATTTAAAATTCCAAGATTTGATTCATGATAAGAATTGTCGGAATAATTGTTTTTTACAAAAAAGGTTCTTTTAGGAATTTTTCTTGACAGAATTACAGGCTAAAAAATAATAAAAAAAAGGAGATCAACCCAGATCAAATATCGGGCAATAGTGAGAAGGGCTTGATTCCTTGTTTGTAGTATTTTTTTTTACATATAAAGAGCACGTAGAATTTATCAGTATAATCTTCCTGCGCTTAATCTGATGAAAATAAATTCATGGTATTAGATATGTTTCACTACAAATCCAATACCATGTTGTGCTAGGTAGCTGATTCTTGCAAAATTTCTATTTAACGCCGATGGACGAATTATCCGCAAGTCAAATTTTTACTTTTATGATTTATTATTATTTTGGCTGATTCGACTTTTTTAATTCCTCATAATGCATGATGGCTTCTCGCAACCTTTCTTTGGTAATGGTTCCCTCTGAAATTATTTTCTGGTATAATTCGGGATAGATGAACTCTCGTTCAGAATATTCTATTATTTTGTTATAGTTTCCTTGAAAATAATGAGGAATTTCCCCTGAACCAAGCGTTGATTTTACTGGAAATCCATAGGCATATGCTAAAACATCGTGCCTAAGTCCCTTTGTTTTAAAGTCATTTAGGGGAAGATGGGTTTGAAGAAAGTCAATAACTTCCGGCTTGTTTATTATCCATTGGTGAAGCCATTTTTCTTCTTCAATTTTGTGATGCTTCATTCTGTTGTATATAAAAAACAAATCAAACCGCAAAATGTTGTGTCCTATTATTTTTAATCTGTCAGTCCCAAATCCTCGTTGCAAATCAACTAGAAGGTCATAGAATTTTTTTAACATCTCTTTTTCTCCCATCTCCCATTCTTTTAATCGAAATACATGACCGTTGTTAATTTTGTATGTGATTAAGATTACTTTGCCCTCAAACGGAGTTAGGCCTCCTCTATCAAACCTCCAAAAGAGATCTTTGTTTTCTGAATTTCTATCTAATTTTCCTGAATCTATTTTCTCTTTAGTTTGAAAATATTCTTCTTTTGTAAACAAAGGTGCAGTCTCAATATCTAAAAAAAGATCAGGCATTGTACTGATGCAATGTAAACAGGAGATTAGCTTTTCGAAACAAAATAAATTGAGTTTAGATTAATTTTTAGTTGATATAATTTATCAAAACTTTTCTCATTAATTATAAACAGTAAATGCCTTCGGAAGTGTAACCGATTCTCCATTAGGAATAGTAACTGTTACATCATAAACATAATCTCTTTTTGGTCCTTTAGTATCTCGCGTAATCTCAATTTCAATTTTTTCTTCTTCTATAATTGGTGTGTTAAGTATTCTTGGTGCAAATCCAGCTCCTCCAAAAGTCACAATTGTCCCAGATTGGAATCCTGTTCCTGAGATGAAAGTGGTTATGATTTCACCTTTTGTCATATTGTTGGGTGCAATACCGGTAATTGTAAGGTTAGATCCTCCTTGGGAGGTTATAGTTGCAGTTGTGGCACTGATGTGTTCTGCCCCGTCATTATCCGTGACTGTCAGAGACACATTAAAAGTTCCAGTCGCATCATAACTATGAGACGAGGTCTCCCCAGAACCAAAATTTTCGTCTCCAAAGTCCCAGTCATATGAAATAATTGAACCACCTAAGTCAAAAGATCCTGTCCCATCAAAAATTATTGGAATTCCAACATTCTCAGTATAGGGTCCACCAACATTAGACGTTGGAGGACTGTTTGTTGTACCTCCCAAACCTTCTGGGTTTATTTCGATTCCAATCACATGCCAATCACGGAGTTGAGAAAATGTTCCATCAAGTGACACTGTAGATATTGATAAATCTGGTTTTTGAACTACTGATAATCCAACATCATTGAATTTGGTAACCCAATGAAAAATTTTTAAAAATCCTGCACCAGGTGTATGTTGATATCCATTTTGTTCTTGAGATGCACCTATTACCCCAAACAACATTGAATTTTGGTTTTCAATATCTATTTGAAAATCATAATTTGTCGAAGGACTTCCACCTGAACACAAACTATCTTCATTATTATTGCCAGAAATTATTGAACCAAAAGGATCTTGTGGATTTATTCCAGAAATCCTACTAGCTGAAACCACCATTGATTTTGCACCAGAGTCAAGTTGAGCAGTGATCACTCCATCTGATGTTGCTTCATCTCCTATGGCAAACCACACTTCGCTTTGTGATCCTCCCATTGATCCGCATTGAGAATGTAGGGGTATCCAAGCCAAATTCATGCCTGTTACTGATATAACATCGATATTGGGATTAACCGATATTGATGTAATGTATAGATTGTTTGAGACTCCTGATAGTGAATCACTTGTTGTTACACTAGTTACAGTTTTTCTATCCTGAAAACCAGAAGATGTTTCTTCAATAACACTTGGAGTTGTATTTACTTGGATAGTGACGTTTACAATATTGCTAGTAAAATTTCCATCAGAAGCGTAATAGCTAAAGGAATCTATGCCAAGGAAATCAGAATTTGGGATATACCAGAACGAACCATCCAAATCAAGTGTCAAGTTCCCATTAACTGTAGAAGAATCAAGGTATGCAGTCATGGTATCTCCATCTGGTTCAATGTCATTTTGCAAAACTCCTGGGAAGGATATGGTCAAAGTATTAGGCACATTAACAGAATAACTGTCAGGATAAGCTAGAGGTGGTCCTGGAGGGGGTGGTGGAACGTCTAGAACTTCATATATCACATTTAGCAAAGATGTATCACCGTATGTATCCTGTCCCAAATTCCAAATCATTACTCCAGCATAATTGCTGTTTAAAATAAACTGGCTTTTTTGTTGAACCAATTCAATTCCATTGAAAAAATAACCATTACAATAATTATCTGATGGCAAAAGATTGCAAGTTGCTACAATGTCTTCATATTTCATGGCCTTTGCTTGATCATTTCTTCCATAAAATGGAATTCCAAGTGCAAGTTTCTCTTCTGGAATTCCTTCAGCAACATACCTTTCTAATGCTGCCACCGCATCATCAAAATTTGAGTGCTCCCCGTGTCTCCAATTCATATCATAGGCCATAAGGTTGACCCAATCAACATCATCTGCTGAAGATGGGTATAGATCTAACCTTTCGGCATTCACTGCAACTGTCACAAGTTTATCAGGTAGTGCAATTTTCAAGTCAGCTAACAATATTGCCTGATTATTTTTTTTAGTTTCAGTATCAATTGGCTCCCAATCAATATCTACGCCATCAAGTCCATAATTAATTAAGAACTGTACAATATTGTTAACAAAATTTTCTCTTGCTACATCGTCAGCAGCCATTGGGGAAAATCCATTAGATACTCCCCAACCACCAGCTGCAATCAACACCTTTACTTCTTCAGTATGAGCATCAAGGATAATTTTATTGAGATCTTCTACTACTACTGCACTTGTATCAAGTGTTCCATCTGCGTTTGGCCAAATGTGAAAATAAATGATATGAGTTAGTTTAGTATAATTAATAGCAGATACATCTGCAGATTCCCATTCCGGAAAGTATCCGATTATTTTTTTAGAATGTACCGCTTCTGCTGTTTGAACCGTCATTGGTGCAAACTGAAATCCTGATGTACCAGTTAAAATCAGAATTCCAAAAATTATCGGTACTGCTTTTCTTACACTATGCACTTGATCATCTCTATCGCCAAAATTACAATATGAAAAATTCCTATTAAACCCGATCTATTGTAATATTCATTTTTTACACAAGCCTGGTAGAGGAAATTTAGTTACTAGGTTTTTCCAAAATTAATAACCCGTCTTTTTGGAAAAATCTACAAAATCAAAATAAACAAAAAATAAAAAATTTTTAAATTTTGATTATGGATTGTTTTTTTTATTACATCCAGTACATGTAGGAATTCCTGTTTCCAATGTTATTTCTACATTTGATGAGTGACATACTTGACAAAGACCCTTCATGCGAAAAAATATTCTGTAGGCCTTTAAATTGTTTGTGAGGATCGACTCATTCAACGATTAGCAATTTATAATTGAGATTAACGATCAAAGTGTTGTATTCGATAGAAACCAAGTCTCTTTCAAAATCTTTTGGAGATCTAAAGGCAGTTGATAATATTTCATTTAATGTAGAGAATGGCGAAATCTTTGGATTCCTTGGACCTAACGGTGCTGGAAAAACCACAACAATTATGATTCTAACTACACTGCTTAAACCCACATCAGGTCACGGGTTAGTTTCGGGTTTTGATGTAAGGACTCACCCAAAACAAGTTCGACAAAGCATTGGGTATGTTCAACAGGAAACAACAGTAGACGAGTATCTTACAGGACGAGAGAATCTCTTGCTTCAGGCTAGACTAAATCACATTCCAAAAGATCAAATCGAAAATAGAATCGATGAGATTTTAGAATTAATTGAATTATCTGAAAAGCAAAACAAAGCAGTAGTAACTTACTCTGGTGGTATGAGAAAGCGGCTGGATATTGCAGGCGGTCTACTGCATAGACCTAAGGTCTTGTTTTTAGATGAACCTACAGTTGGTCTTGATATTCAAACGAGAAGGAAAATTTGGGAATATATTAAAAAAATTCGCAAAGAGTTTGGGATTACGATTTTTTTAACTACTCACTATATGGAAGAGGCGGATCAGCTCTGCGACAGAATTGGAATAATTGACGGTGGAAAGATTCAGGTAATTGATTCTCCTCAAAACTTGAAAAGTGCAATGGGAAAAGAAGTAATCTCCCTAACGATTGAAAATGGAGAAGCTGAAAAAGTGTTCCTTTCGGAATTAGGAAAAATTGAATTAATCAACAAGATAAATCAGGATCAAAACAAGATTACATTATTTGCATCAAAGGGAACTGAAGTCATTCCAAAAATTTTTCAGATATCTTCTGATTTGAAAGTAAAAATAAATTCCATCTCTCTGACCCAACCAACACTTGATGATGTTTTCATTTCATACACTGGTCATGAAATACGAGATGACGATGGTGGATTTAATCGTAAACTAGAACATGCAAAGATGAAGAGGTTACGCGCATGAGCTTGTTGCTTTACGATACTTATACTATTTTTTGGCGTGAGCTCAAAAGATATAAAAAATCAAGAAGTGGTATTTTAATTAGATTCATTCAACCTGCAATTTGGATTATTGTTGTTGGAAATACTTTCTCTGGAACTCAACCCTTGATTCAATCAGTCGGATTTGATGGCGAGTACATTGAGTTTATGGCACCTGGTATCATTATACTAACTGCAATTTTTACTAGCATATTTGGCGGAGTTAATACTCTTTGGGATAGGCGATATGGATTTATGAACAAAGCCTTAACATCTCCAATCTCTCGCCCTTCTATCGCACTTGGAAAAATGTTTGCAATCTCCTTGGTTGCTGCCCTTCAAGCTAGTTTGATTTTAGGAATCGCTTTGGCAATAGGTGTGAGATTTCCAGACCCACTAATGATTGCACCTATTATGGGAATTGTAATTTTGTTTTCATTGGGATTTTCTGGAATATCTGTAGCGGTGGCAGCTACTGCAAAATCTCAAGAGACATTCTGGGGCATGATTAATTTTCTTGGCTTGCCTTTGTTTATGCTCAGCCCTGCTCTATTTCCTCTAGAATTGCTTCCTGATTGGCTTGCATTTGCTGCAAGACTAAACCCTGTTACATACGCGGTTTTACTAATAAGAGAAATGATGACTGGTGTCTCTGAGGGAGGGATTCCGATAATTCTGAGCATTGTGGTGATCTCTATCTTTGTTTTGATTATGGTAGGTATTGCAAGCTATGTCTTTACTCGTGAAGTAAACAAACCATTTTGATTTATTTCTCTTTTTTTATTTTTCTAAATTATTGATCTCATACTACAATTATTTTTAATGCAAATTCTTGAAATTTGTCGAAGTAAATTTTCTAAACTTGCTATATAGACACATGGGTTGTATATACAATATAAATAACTAATATTTTATTTTTGATTCATTATGGGCCAATGGTTTTCTTGGATAAAATCCAATGAGAAACAACTTTTAGCAATTCTTGACAACCTTGCAAAAAAGGCAGTTGAAACATCTGAAGAACTAGTAATTGTGCTATCTGATCTTAAAATAAAGGATTATTCAAAAAAAATTCACGCACTCGAGAAAGAGGCAGATGTCCTTACACGTGAAATTTTTTCTGAATTAAACAAGACATTCATCACTCCTCTAGACCGCGAAGATATGCAGAGAATAGCCTCAAAAACAGACGACGTCATTGATTTCATCGATGGAATTGCAGCTAGGTTATACAGTTACAAAATTACCGAGGCTCCTCCATTTTCGTTAGAAATAGCAAATGAACTTGTAAAGGCGACAAAGGAAGTTGAATACATGATATCAAAGTTACAGCACATCAAAAATCCTCAAGATATGATAAGGCATTGCCGAAATACCAGCGACATTGAGCATAAAGTAGATGACCTATATCGAGATGCAATAAGTGAACTCTTTAATTCTAAGGACCCAATACATATCATTAAACTCAAAGACATCTATGAAACAATGGAAACTGCCTCAGACAGATGTGTGGATGTTGCCGACGTCATTGAAGATATAGTCTTGAAATACACCTAGAGCGGAATTATGATTGAAGTCGCAATCGCTGCAATAATTATAGCATTAGTCTTTGATTTTGTAAATGGATTTAATGACTCTGCAAATTCAGTCGCGACAGTAATTGGGACACGTGTTCTAAAACCTCTTCAAGCAGTTACGTTATCTGCGATTGCAAATTTTATTGGCCCATTTATTTTTGGTGTAGCAGTAGCAACAACAATTGCTAAAGGAATTGTCAGTCCTGATGACATTACAGTTTACATGATTATTGGAGGTTTAGCAGGTGCAATAAGCTGGAGTGTTTTGTGCACATACTTTGGATTACCTATTTCTAACAGCCATTCTTTGGTTGGTGGGATAATGGGGGCAGGTATTATGGGATTAGGTTTTGAAAAACTTGTATTTGATGGTTTATCAAAAGTATTTACTGGAATAATTATTGCTCCAGTAGGTGGAATAATTATTGGCTTTTTGTTAACGGGTCTAATAATCGCGATTTTTGCTAATCACCGACCTGGAAAAGTAAGCAAGACTTTTGGTAGATTACAAATAATTTCTTCAGCTTGGTTTGCTCTAACTCATGGCGCAAATGATGGTCAAAAAACCATGGGAATTATTGTTCTAATTTTGTTTTCAGCTGAATTAATTCCAGAATTAGAAATGCCGATTTGGGTAATCTTTGCGGCCGCAACTGCAATGAGCTTGGGTACATTCTTTGGAGGATACAAAGTCATAAAGACGCTTGGAGTTAAAATCACCCGACTCAAACCATATCAGGGATTTGCAGCTGAAACTGGTGGAGGAATGATGTTGGCCATTTTTGCCACACTCGGAATTCCTGCAAGTACCACTCATGTCATTACTGGCACAATCATGGGGGCTGGATCTGTAAGAAGAAGGCGTGCTGTAAGATGGAATGTGGGAAAACAGATTGTGTTTGCATGGATTATCACCATTCCTGGAAGTGCCCTTATGGGAATTGGATTTACATACCTGATTCAGTTGTTTATATGATAAAGTGAGGATTTAGTTTTTATTTCACCCAAAAAGTTTTTGAATCAATCAAATGGCCATTTTGGATCTTATTCAGTCTAATCTGTTAACACCAATTGTATTGTTTTTTATTTTTGGAATAATTGCTGCTAGAATAAAATCTGATTTAAAAATTCCTGATGCCATTTCAGAATTCTTACCAATATACTTGCTTGCTGCAATTGGATTGCATGGAGGAATTGAGATGAGAAATACTGGATTTGAGACAATGCTTGTTCCTATGCTAGTGGCAATTGGATTGTCTTTGCTCTTTACATTAAATCATTATCAGATACTTCGTCATCTAGGTAAATTCAACCTCTTTGATTCTTATGCACTTGCTTCTACATATGGCGCCGTAGGTGCAGTTACATTTTCAGTTGGTCTATCATTTCTAAAAAATCAAGGTATTACATCTGAAGGATACATAGCAGCAATTCTTGCAGTATTAGAGCCAGTTGCTTTCATCCTAGCAATCTTCTTGACAAACATGGCTGTATCAAAACAGATCAGGACAAAAAAAGAATCTGTCGGAGACATTAAAATCGAGACTGAATTAGAAATGGGAATCTCTGCGACTAAAACAAACCTAAAACAAGTTCTTCATGAATCAATAACTGGAAAAGCAATTGTGATTCTTCTTGGAAGTATTGTTATTGGATATTTGATTGGAGAGGAGGGATTTAGCTCAATTAGCATAGTTTTTGATGATTTGTTTACAGGCGCAATTGTAATCTTCTTAATTGAAATGGGAATTATAGCAGGCCAAAGACTAGAAGACATCAAAAAAGTAGGCGTATTTTTGATAGGATTCTCAATAATAATGCCTACATTTAACGGAATAATTGGAGTCTTTGTTGCCACCGCATTGGGCCTAAGTCTTGGTGGAGCAGTAATGTTTGGACTGCTTTTAGCAAGTGCATCGTTTATTGCAGCACCGGCTGTTTTACGACATGCAATTCCACAAGCAAAACCAGGTCTTTATATTACATCTGCATTAGGGATTACATTTCCTTACAACATTATTGTATTACTCCCAATATTGTTCATAGTGTCATCAATCATACACAATGAGGGAACGATAGACTTATTCGAGTACTTTTCGAAGGGATTTATATGAAACTCTACAATGTAAAACTTTTGACTGTTACCTGTGAGATTCTTGCACAAAAAAATGTTTTTGACATTTTAACAAAACACAATATTACAGGTTATACAACATATGAGGTTGAGGGAAGTGGTGCACGTGGTTTACGCGGACAAGGACTAAAGAACGAAAAAAATGTCAAAGTTGAGATAATAATGCAAGAAAATACACTTCAAGATGTAGTAGAAGAAATTGCTAGAACTCTTTTTACAAATTTTGCAATTGTTTTATACGTAAGTGAAGTTGGAGTGTTGCGAACAGAAAAGTTTGTCTAACAACATGTGTTTTCATCACATAATACTGGAATTTTTTTACTAGCCTTTGTAATGCTGAAAATCAGATCTGATAACTGACTGTTTGAAATTTTGTACATTGCTTTTTTTCCCTCATCTCTTGACTTTACGATCCCACATTTTTTTAGAGTCTTTAGGTGATGAGAAACCAACGGTTGGTCTTTTTTTAGATGTTCTACAAAATCAGTAACACAAAGTTCGTTTTCTTTTTGGAGCAACTCTAGAATCTCAAATCTTGTTTCATCACATATACACTTGAGAAGCCTGACTCCATTCATATCAATTTAGATTTATATAAATTAATATTTATGTATTGATTATGTCAAAACTCCAAGTACTTTTTGTGTGTATGGAGAATGTGGGAAGAAGTCAGATGGCCGAAGGATTTTTTCGAGAATATGCCCCAAAATTTGAGGTAGCCAGTGCTGGAACTGAGCCAAAATCAGAACTAAATCAGTTTGTAGTTGAGGCAATGAAGGAAATTGGAATTGATATTACTAATCAAAAACCAAAACTACTTTCAAATGAAATGCTTGAAGATTCCATCAAGACTGTAAACATGGGATGTATAGACCAAGAGACATGTTCCTCATTGTTTGTTAAAGATTTACTTGAATGGAACATTGCAGATCCTGAAGGAAAAACAATTGAAGAGGTAAGAAAAATTCGTGACCAAACAAAATCAAAAGTCTTGGATTTGATAAAAAAACTTGAAGATGATTTATGACATATTCCAATCTACAAATCTTCACTGTGGAACTAATTGGAACATTTATTCTTGTAATCTTTGCAACTGGGTCTATAGTTTATGATATGCAGATTGGTGGGGCATATGGAATTTGGTTTGTAGCAGTTACTCCATTTATTGCATTAATTATCAGTGTGTATTCTTTTGGAAAAATTTCACTTGCACATTTTAATCCGGCAGTTACAATTGGGTATTATATCACAGGTCATATTACTAAAATTCAGATAGCTTGGTATTTTGCAGCTGAAATCATTGGTGCCATACTTGGAACTTTGTTTGTTATGACTTTTGTTGGCACCGAGGCAAATCTTGGAGCAAATGTACCAAACTATGACTATTCAATTTTTTTGATATTTCCTGTAGAAGTACTAGCATCAGGATTACTTATGGCAGTAATCTTTACCGTAGTTTATACAAAAGGCCTTAAGGGATTTAGTGGAATTGCAATTGGTGGAATAGTGGGCCTCGACATTTTCTTTTTATCTGTAATCTCGGGGGCATCGATGAATCCTGCTAGGGCACTGGCACCTGCTTTGCTATCTGGCACGATTAATGATTTATGGCTTTATTGGACAGCCCCATATGCTGGCACAACACTGGTGGCAATTTTGTTTAGAGGCAAATTTGCAAAGCAGAGAAAGTCAGAAAATTCCCAAAATTACGAATAATAATGACCCAAATACACAATTAATTGTTGCCTAGTTCAAAGACATTATTTACCAATGCAAAAAAGGTAATTCCATCTGGTGTCAACAGCCCAGTTAGGTATTTTGAGCCATATCCTTTCTTCACAAAAAAATCCGACGGGGCATACATTTGGGATGAGGATGGAAATCGTTACATCGACTATTGTAACGGGTATGGGGCTTTGCTTTTAGGACATAGAAGAAAAGAAATTCTCAAAGCTGTAACAGATCAATTAAAACACGGGACATTGTACTGTACTCCAACTTCTGCTGAAACTGAATTATCAAAATTAATTTGTAAAAACTTTCCCTCTATTGAAAAGGTTCGACTCGTTAACACGGGAGCTGAGGCAACCATGACTGCAATAAGATTAGTACGTGGTTATACAAAAAAGAAAAAGATTATAAAATTTGAAGGTTGTTATCATGGAGCCCATGACTCTGTTTTAGTTAAAGCAGGTTCGGGTTCTGCACATAATGGAATCTCAGTTTCTGATGGTGTGATAGATGAAGTATCAAAAAATACTTTGGTAGTGCAATACAATAATGCTGAAGATTTGGAAAGTACTATTAGAAAAAACAAAGATGTAGCAGGTGTTATAGTAGAACCAATCTTAGCTAACATGGGGTTAATTTTACCTGAAAAAAATTTTCTACGTGATTTGAGAAAAATTACAAAACAACATGACATTCCACTAATTTTTGATGAAGTTGTAACTGGCTTTAGAGTTTCTTCTGGCGGTGCTCAGCAACACTTCAGAATTAAAGCTGACATTACTACACTTGGAAAAGCCTTAGGAAATGGATTTACAATTGCTGCTGTTGGAGGCAAGAAAGAAATTATGGATTTGCTTTCCCCCGGAGGTAAAGTCTATCAGGCATCTACCTTTGCTGGAAATCCAATATCTGTTTCAGCTGCTATAAGCTCTCTCAAAACAATTAACAAAATTAAAAACAAACTTTATTCTAAACTTGAGCGCTATAATGCCAGATTTGCCCAAGCATTAGATGATATTGCAACTGACCTAAAAATTCCGCACCAGATAAATTTTACCTCTTCAATGTTTCAGATATTTTTTTCAAATAAACCCGTAACAAATTATGTAACATCAAAAAAGGCTAACGCAAAAAAATTCCAAAAAATGTTCAAAACATTACTGAAAAATGGAATATTTATTGCACCTTCTCAATTTGAAGTTGTTTTTCTTTCTGATGCTCACACACAAATTGATCTAAATCACACTCTTGATGTTTATCAAATTGCTCTCAAGTCGGTGAAAATTTGAAGTATGTAGTTGGGGCAAGAGGAAGTCAACTATCTCTTGCACAAACAAACGGGATAATATCTGAGCTAAAAAAAATCAATACTGATTTAGAATTTGAAATTAAAACAATATTGACTAAAGGTGATACTGATACTAGACCTCTATTCACTATTGACCAAAAAGGAATATTTGAAAAAGAAATTGATAGAGCAGTTGCGGAAAAAAAGATAGACTTTGCAGTTCATAGTCTTAAGGATGTCCCTTCTAAAATAGATGAGAATTTAGTTCTGGCTTGTATTCCAAAAAGAGAAAAAGTAAACGATATTTTTATCTCCTCTGATGGAACTACTTTGGATACAATAAAATCCGGAGCCATAATTGGCACTAGTTCTTTACGACGTGCTGTTCAGGTAATGAGAAAACGTTCTGATGTGATTGTTAAACCAATAAGGGGAAATATTGAAACTCGAATTAGAAAAGTATCTGGAAGTGATTACGATGCAATCGTTCTGGCTCAAGCTGGAATTACGAGACTAGGATTAGATGTAAAGTACTCTACTTTGTCTATTGAAGATTTTTCTCCATCTCCTGGTCAGGGCGCACTTGCAATTGTTGCTAGGGCAAATGATGTTGGTACCCTTTCTATGCTAAAAAAAATTGAAGATGTCAATTCTAGGTTGGAAATTGAGGCAGAACGTGCTTTATCTGAATATGTTGAATCTGGATGCCGATTTCCAATAGGTGCATATGCCCAATCAAATGGAGGGGAAATGAATCTTAGTGTATCTGCATTTTCAGTCGATGGAAAAAAATCAATTCTTGTAAAAAAATCAGGGCCCAAAAATGATCCTGCTGCACTAGGTAAAAGGGCAGGAGAAGAACTTCGTGAGAAAGGAGTAAATCAACTGGCATTAAATTGGAGAGAGAAAGTGAAGGAGTGGAATAAAAAATGACAGGAAAAGTCTATCTTGTCGGTGCAGGTCCGGGCGATAGTAAATTAATTACACTAAAGGCAGTGGAATTATTAAAAAAAGCTGATGTGGTACTTTACGATAGGCTGGTAAGCAAAAAAATTATTTCTCTAATTCCGAAAACTGCAAAAAAAATCTACGTTGGGCGAGCAGTAGGGGATGACACCACTCATCAGAATACGACAAATGACTTGATGTTGAAATATGCAAAATCTAAAAAAAATATTGTTAGGCTAAAAGGAGGTGATCCAATTATTTTTGGACGTGGTGGGGAAGAGGCAGAATTTCTCAAGGAACACAAAGTGAAATATGAAATTATTCCCGGAATTACTTCTGGAATTGGTTCAGCTACATACGCTGGAATTCCACTTACTCATAGAAACTATTCTTCTTCTGTAGTTTTTGTTACAGGACATGAAGATCCAGAAAAGAAAAAGGAAGCTGTAAAATGGAAAAGACTTGCAAAATCAGTTGACACTATTGTAATTATGATGGGATTGTCCAGAATTGATATTATTTGTAAGCAGTTAATTGCTGGAGGGCTAGATAAAACCACCCCAGTTGCTGTAATTCAAAATGGAACTACACCGCAACAAAGAATGGTTAAAGGAAATGTGTCAAATATTGCAAAATATGTAAAGGCTGAAAAAATTACGCCACCTACCAATATTATAATAGGCAAGGTAGTGGATTTGTCAGATACTTTAGGATGGAGAAAAAATGCTTGAAGGAAAGATAATTGCTATCACCAGGTCTAAAGAAGACTCTTCAGAATTTATCGAGTTGGCTACAAAAAATGCCGTAAGACCTCTCCCATTACCTACAATTGAGTTAGTAAGTAAGGGAGAAAAAATAGTTGACGAATTTTTAAATTCTGTAAAACAATATGATCCTGACTATTCAGTATTTATGAGCTCAAAAGCTGTAAAACTCCTTTTTGATACTGCAAGACAAGTTTCAAAATTTGAAAAATTACAATTAGCAGTGGCAAACACAATAGTGATGGCTGTAGGTCCTAAAACTAAAGATGCGCTGGAAAAAGAAGGAATCAAAGTTGCACATATGCCAAATATCTTCTCTTCAGTTGGCGTAGGAGAATTATTTACAAAATTACATGCAGTTGGGAAAAAAATAATTGTACCTCGAAGCGGGGCCTCCACTCCATTTTTGAAAGAACTATTAAACAAAATAGGAATTGATGTAAAAGAAATTCATCTATATGATGTATGTGCGTTTAGAGATACGACCCAATGGAATGAATTTAGGGAACTTTTCGCTCAAAATAGAATTGATGGAATTGTATTTACAAGCTCATCATCAGTTAGAGCCTTTTTTGAAATAATGTCAAAGGATTATGATGAAAATTCATTATTGGAAAATTTGCAAAAGTCTTCTATTGTGGCAATAGGGCCATTTACTGCTGATGAACTAAAAAATTTCAATGTGAAAAATACTGTAGCTGAAGTGCATACGGTTCTTGGATCCTTTGACAAAATCAAAGAAGCATTATTGCAATAGCCTTACGACATTCTTTTAAGCCTCACTTTTGAACTTTAAACAATGCCTTCAAAAAAGAAAATAGTGCTTGGTTCACTTTTACTACTGTTTACACTATCTCTAATTTCTGCAGCAAGTCCTGCATTTGCAGATCATGCAACTGTGAGTGTTAGCGCTCCACAAGGGACTTCGGTTCCAGGATGTGAGGTGACAAACGAATGTTTCGTACCATATGAGGTAACAATCGATGTTGGCGGCGAGGTAACATGGTCCAACGATGACACGGCAGCTCACACCGTTACTGCTGGAAGCGCAGGACAAGGACCATCTGGTGTCTTTGACAGCAGCCTGTTTATGGCAGGAACAACTTTCTCACACAAATTTGAAGCAGCAGGTGAATTTACTTACTTTTGTATGGTTCATCCATGGATGGAAGGAGTTGTAACTGTTCAAGCAGATGAAGGACCAGAACCCGGGGATGGGACAATTATTGTTGGAGCTCCTCCAGAAGATGAAACAACGGTTACCGGAATTTCTGAAGATGGAAAAGTTCGTGCAGAAATTATAGTAAGTAATCCAGTAGCCGATGAAGAAATGTCACTTGAAATAAAATTTAGAGATTCAAGTGGTGGGTCTGTAATAAAACATGCAAACTATAATCTTATGGTATCACAAAATGGTAAAGAAGTTCTTTCAGTTCTTGGAGCCCATGAACATGAAGGAACTGGAATGCATTCAACTGAACCATTAGATTCAGCTGACCAGGTTGACATCAAAGTAACTGTACTTGGTTTTGGACTACCAGATGAGGAAGATAATTGGACTGGACCTAGGGGAGAAATTTTGATGTTCAATGTAGTTCCTGAATTTGGAGCAATTGCAACAGTTGTAATGCTCGCTGCAATAGGAGCTGTTGTGTTGATGTCTTCCAAATACTCTAGAGCGATACCAAAATTATAATCTCTTTTTTATTTTTTTCCTAATTTTTTCAGTTGTAATTCCGTAACGTGATAGATTTTCTAAAGCTTTTTTCACAGTAGTGGAAAATTGAGATTCACCATCAAAATCCTCTGGTCTAAAGGGCATTAACAATTCTAATTCGATAAACCATCCTGAACTAAAAGTTTCATCACCAATGGATAAAAATGCTTTATTTGCCATAATCACTTCATAAATTTACTATTTCTTAGATTTCTTTTTGTAGTTCTCTAACATTTCCTGTAATGCATCATCCAAAGTTGGAATTTCTCCAGTTCTGGCTTGAATCTGCCCCATAATTTTGAGAATCTCCTTGTGTGTTGACTTTGTAATTCTAATTGTTGTAATGTCTACCAATGCATATTTTGTATATTTCAAATAATTAAACACTGAGAATTTTTACAGAATTTTTCTTTAGCTAAACTAAAAAGATAAGCTAAAGCTATTTAGCTGTGCCTATTTTTCCTCATCTATTTATAATATAACGGGGTTATGCTAAGCATGGCAACTGAAAATTTTGACATGGATTATTCAAAATATGATTTTAAAGATTCAACTGACATGTATGTACATCTCAGCAAAAAAGGACTCTCAAAGGATACTGTAATTGCAATCAGTAAAATGAAAGATGAGCCACAATGGATGCTTGACTTTAGACTAAGATCCTATGAGATATTTATGAAAAAACCCATGCCTACTTGGGGTGGAAATCTCAGTGCAATTGATTTCCAAAATATCTTCTATTATGCAAAGGCAACTGAAAAGGTTGAAAAAAATTGGGACGATGTTCCTGCAGAAGTAAAAAATACTTTTGACAAGCTAGGAATTCCAGAAGCTGAAAAGAAATTCCTTGCCGGTGTTGGGGCACAATATGAGTCAGAAGTTGTTTATCATAGCTTAAGAGAAGATTTAGCAAAACAAGGAGTCTTGTTTTTAGATACTGATTCAGCTCTAAAAGAACAACCAGAGATTTTCAAGAAATACTTTGCTAAAATCATTCCTCCAGAAGACAACAAATTCGCAGCACTAAACAGTGCAGTATGGAGTGGTGGCTCATTCATCTATATCCCACCCGGCGTAAAAGTTGACATGCCTCTACAAGCATACTTTAGAATCAATGCAGAAAACATTGGTCAGTTTGAAAGAACATTGATCATTGTAGATGAAGGTGCAGAAGTACATTACATTGAGGGCTGTACCGCTCCTGTCTATTCTTCAGAATCACTACACGTTGCTGTTGTAGAACTAGTTGCACACAAAGATGCAAAACTAAGATACACGACAATCCAAAACTGGAGTAACGATGTTTACAATCTTGTAACAAAACGTGCTTATGCATATGAAGGTGCAACAGTAGAATGGATTGATGGCAACATTGGAAGCAGACTCACAATGAAGTACCCTGGAATTTATCTTATGGGCGAGCGAGCATATGGTGAAACACTATCAGTTGCATTTGCAGGAAAAGACCAACATCAAGATACGGGAGCTAAAATGATCCACCTTGCACCAAATACTACCTCAAAAGTTACTTCAAAATCTGTAAGCAGACTTAATGGAAAATCAACATACAGAGGATTGCTAAGCGTCGCAAAGGGTGCTACCAATGTAAAGGCAACTGTAAGATGTGATGCCTTGCTATTAGATGACACATCAAAGACTGAGACCTATCCATACATGGAAATCAACCAAGAAGACGCTACCATCACTCACGAGGCGACTGTAGGAAAAATTGGTGATGATCAAATCTTTTACCTTATGAGTAGAGGATTTTCCGAAGATGAAGCCCTTTCATTAATTGTAAATGGATTCATGGAACCATTTACAAAAGAGCTACCAATGGAATATGCAGTAGAATTAAACCGGCTCATCAAAATAGAGATGGATAATTCAGTCGGTTAGACTAAAATGATCAGTCATGTCTCAAACCCTTTCGACTATTAGTATTGGACACATTGATGAAATTTCTTCATCTAAAAATGAACCAGATTGGCTAAAAGAATACAGGAGAAATTCTTTATCTATTTATGAAAGCCTTCCAATTGAAACATCCCCACTTTACAACAAATACACTGATGCCAAAAAAATGGATCCACAACAAGTATCCCTGTCAGCATCAACAACTGACGCAGTCCCAAGTTTTCTGCAAAAACGATTAGGAGAATTAGAAAAGGAAACCTGTGTAATACAAATTGGAACTCACATTCATAAAATCAATATCTCTGATGAACTAAAATCAAAGGGACTTATAATTTCATCAATTGATGATGCAATAAAAAATAATTTTGATCTGGTAAAAAAATCACTCGAATCCTCCAACTCTAAAAACGATAAATTTACAGCACTAAACAACGCAGCCTTTAATTCGGGAATATTTATCCATATTCCAAAAAATCTTGTACTAGAAAAGCCAATTCATATCCTAACTTGCTTGTCTGATGATGGCATATCTATTATATCTAGAAACATTGTATATGCCGATGAGAGCAGCAAGGCAACAATTGTTCAAGAACTCTACTCAACAAAATCAGAAAAGCAGCAAGCATATCTTGAATTGTTTAACACAAATGTGGCACCAAATGCTCAACTTGATGTGACAACCTTACAAATGATGGACCAAAGTTCAGTTAACTTTTGTACCAGAAGAACGGACCTAGGACAAGATGCCAAAGTAAACTGGTATTCTGGATTGTTTGGTTCTGTTTTGTGTAGGTACCAAATAGAATACAATCTTAATGGTTCAGGTGCTTCTGCCAATGACTCTGAAGTAATCTTTGGTAACAATGAGCAATCATTTGACATTCAAATAAACATAAATCATGAGGCCCCCGCAACTGAGGGAAGAGTCGTTGAAAAGTCAATCCTTCGAAATAAATCCAAATCACTGTTCAAAGGAATGATTAGAATTAAAGAGAATGCAAAAAAATCAAACTCATTTTTGTCGGGACGCTCAATTCTGTTGGACAAGGATGCAAAATCAGATTCAATTCCAGGATTAGAGATTCTTACAAATGATGTCAAGGCCACTCACTCTGCATCTGTAGCCCAGATTGACGAGGAGCAAATCTTCTATCTTAACACAAGATGTCTTAGCCACGCTGAGGCAGAAAGAACAATTATTGAAGGATTCTTGGAACCATTATCAAGAAAAATGTCCATTCAAGTAAGAGCATGGATTGCATATCTAATTGAATCAAAATGGAGTGGGAAAGAATTAACAATAAACACTGATGAAGAATTTGCAAAATTCGTTGAAGTTGAAGAAACTCGATACAACGAAGATGCGGAGATTGAGCAGCACTACAAATACAGGTGATCAAGTTGTCTCAGTGGATTAAAGCTTGTAGTTTAGACCAGGTGAAAGAAGGACAGCTGTTTGGATTTCATACAGATGACAAAAAAATTCTCTTGGCAAATCTAAAGGGAAATATTTACGCAACCGATATGATATGTACACATGCAGAAGCTGACTTGTCAACTGGATTTCTCAGCGAAGAAGGAGTTAGATGTCCCTTGCATCTTTCTGTGTTTAATTTAAAAGATGGAAAACCGCAAAATCTTCCTGCAGAAAATCCACTAAACACATACAATGTTAAAATAGAGCAAAACGAGATTTACGTGGAGGTTTAGATAATGCAAAGCTCACAAACATCTTTTGAAAATATTAGAAAAGACTTTCCAATTTTAAAGAGGACTGTTAGAGAAAATAAAGCTCTTGTTTATTTGGACAATGCATCTACCACACAAAAACCAAACCAAGTAATAGATGCAATAAACGATTTTTATCGAAATCATAATGCTAACATTCACAGAGCAGTTTATGCATTAGCAGAAGAGGCAACTGAATTATATGAACAAACACGAGATAAGGTTGCAAATTTAATAAATATTAAAAACAGGAAAGAAATTATTTTTGTTAGAGGAACGACAGAAGCAATTAATCTAGTTGCATATGCATGGGGAAGAGATCATTTGAAGGAAGGTGACATTATTGTTACTACTGAATATGAGCATCATAGCAATATTGTTCCTTGGCAATTACTGACCCAAGAAAAAGGCGCAAAATTAGAGTACATTGGAATGGATGACGGCGGTGAATTAATCTTAGAGGACCTTGACAAATATCTTGCCACAGGTAAGGTTAAACTGGTCACCTTCAGTCTGGTGTCAAATGTTTTGGGAACAATCTCTGATGCTGAGAAAATAATATCAAAATGTAAGGCTGCTGGAGTTTTGACCTTGATTGATGGTGCCCAAGCGGTACCTCACATGAAGGTAGATGTTGAAAAATTAGGCTGTGATTTTTTTGCATTTTCCGGACACAAAATGCTAGGTCCTACTGGCATTGGAATTCTGTGGGCTAGAACATCGGTTTTGGAGACTATGAATCCATTTCAAGGTGGCGGTGACATGATAAGAGAAGTTCACAAATATGAAACAACTTGGAATGATTTGCCATACAAGTTTGAAGCAGGAACACCCAGCATTGCTGATGTTGTTGGATTTGGGGCAGCAATTGACTATCTTTTAAAAATTGGAATGGATAACATTAGACAACACGAAATTGAATTGACCTCTTATGCTCTGGAGAAACTATCTAGTGTAAAGGGAATACAAATCTATGGAACAAAGGATATCTCAAAACGTGGTGGAGTAATTTCATTTAATTTTGCAGATGTTCATCCCCATGATGTAGCCCAAATAATAGATGGAGAAGGTATAGCAATAAGATCAGGACACCATTGCGCTCAAGTGCTTATGGAAAGACTAAACGTTGCTGCTACATCAAGAGTAAGTTTTTACATTTACAACACAAAAGAAGAGATTGATAAATTAATCAATTCATTAAATAAAGTAGCGAGGATATTCAAACTTTGAGCAACGCTGACATTTATCATGAGATGATTATTGACTATTCAAGAAATCCAATTAATTATGGAAAAATTGAAGATCATGATGTTACTTTTCATGACTCTAATCCATTGTGTGGGGACAGCATCGATATTGACATGAAATTTGACGATAACAAAGTATCTGATATTAAATTTCATGGAAAAGGCTGCGCTATATGCATGGCTTGCTCATCAGTATTGACAGAAATTGTAAAGGGAAAGAAAATCGATGAGGTTAGAAATATCTCAAAACATGATGTTCTAAGTGAATTGGGTTTGGAACATTTACAAGCGGTGCGAATAAAATGTGCGTTACTTTCACTCAAAGTTCTAAAATCTGCTCTTTATTCTTATCTTGGAAAGCACATGCAAGATTCTCAAGATGTAGATACGTTAAAAGAAGAGGCAGCAAATCTATACTAGTATATGAGTACATTTACTCCATCTACTCCGATTCAGCTACAAATTAGAAAAATTATTTTTGAACAATACAACAATGTTGATACTAAATTTACAAACGATGAAATCTTTGAAACAATAAAGCAGGGAGGAGATTTTAATTCTTCTTGGATAATTGATGATTTAGAACCTTTCATCAATGAAATTTGTGATTCTGGTCTTGCAAGAAATATTGCACAAAACTTTACTACTATCTGGCTAAAGCTCTTTGATCCTGTTAAAAAACATCATTGTAATTCTTGTAATAGAGAAATTTATCTGGGGGAATCTGAAAAACAAATTTGTCCAAATCCTTCCTGTAATAAAACACTTTAACTTCTATGTCTTATTGCAGCCTCTTCCAGTGCTTTGATCATTGGAAGCCTTTCACCGGTAAGATAAAGAACTAGTGCACCACCTGCAGTGCTAACATGATTAATCTTATCTGATAATCCAAGGCTCTTTAGAACTGAATTCAAATGTCCTCCACTAACTATTGTGGTTGCCATAGAATTAGCCACAGCCTCTAGCAATCCTTTTGTTCCAAAGCTAAAGTTTTCTTTTTCAAATAATCCTGCAGGACCACTAATGAAAACAGTTCCGGCACCTGCAATTAACTTTGAATAGAACTCTAATGTCTTTGGTCCTAAATCATAAATTTTATCTCCCTTGGAAATTTCTCTTACGTCCATCTCAACTCTTTCTCCATCCTTGTCAATGGCAATATCTACTGGTGTAGAAAAAACGTCTGGATACTCTCCTATTAGTGAATGAGCCTTTGCTACTACCTCTTCTTCTCTTTCTATGCCTAGCGGAAACTTGATTCGTGCCTGGGCACGCATGAATACGTTTCCAATTACTCCTGTAAGTAGGACATGGTCTGCACGTCCGTTTTGAATCAACATTTGGATTGCCTCAAGTCTATCTTGCACTTTAGAGCCTCCTAAGACAATAACATGTGGTGCCTTTGCTACTGTCATTATTTCATCAAGATTTCTAACCTCCCTTTCGGCAAGACGTCCCGCACATGAAGGTAAAATTTGCGGAAATCCGACAATTGATGGATGTGATCGATGAGCACTAGGAAACGAATCTAAAACACAAAGATCAAAGAGTTTAGCTAGTCTACTTACCATGATGGTTTTTGATGCAGCTTCTGGTGAGAATTCATAATTTTCTTCTGCGCACAAACGTAGATTATCTAAAAGTAGCACTTCACCATTTTTCAAATTTTTAATTTCATTTTGTGCGGCAATTCCTATTACATCTTCAATATATTTTACTTTTTTATTCAATAGTTTTTCTAAAACTTTGGCATGATTATACATTCTAGTATAATCTTTGTTTCCAACCCTTCCTTGATGGGATGCTACTACTACTTTAGATTCTTTTAATGCTTCAATTGTTTCAACTACTTCTTCAATTCTTTTGGTCCCAGTAATTTCCATGGTTTCGGGATCTATTGGACAGTTCATATCTACTCTTAAAAAAACGGTCTTATCTTTAAGATCAAAATCATCTAGTGTGAGGACCTTCACGATCTTTCTATTATCCACTTGGTTAAATTCTTTGAGCCGATCTGGTTTCTAAAATCTCAATAGTGACCAAATGATATATTTCAAACTTTTTTCAACTAGGAAAAATTTAAAATGATGCTTATGTGGTTTTAACTAATTGCAAAATTGGATTTTTGATTTCAGGTCTCGTTCATTTGTTCTTTTAGTAATTTTATTTTTGATTGTTCTTGCCATGGTGTATTTTGAAATTTCTGAAGGTTTTGACCAAAGTGTAATATCTTTTGTTGCAGAGAATTCTGGAAATCCTGTTTTAGATATCATAATGCAATCAATAACTGAAAGTGGGGATACCTTTTACATGCTAGGATTTGGAGTCATTATTCTTCTTATAAAAAAAACCAGAAGAATTGGCATCACCCTGATGATTCTTATGCTTCTCTCCACATTGCTTACAGGTTACATAAAATGTGGTGTAGACCGAGATAGACCTTCTTTTGATTATGAAGGAGTACCGTTTCCAGTAGAAATTAGTCGTGATACCTTTGCTTTATTCTGTGAAGGCGGATTGAACGCATCATTCCCATCAGGACATGCTGCAAGAACTGTTATTTTTGGAATTATCTTTGCATATGTCTTATCTGAGAGATTCCCTAGAGGATGTTATTTGTTATTTGCCTATCCGATTTTGGTGTCACTTAGTCGAATCTATGTTTTACAGCATTTTCCAATGGATGTAATTGGAGGAGCTATTTTGGGAATTATTTTAACTGGAGTCCTTGCAAACATGACCAAATTATACAATATTTTTGATAAATCAAAAACCTAGGTCTTCAAGAGCCTTATTGCTAATCAAAACTATCGCATAGTGTTCACTGTCATGATGATATGTCCAATACTTTATGTCACGAACTTCATTTTTTTTCCCTAGTCCATAGATGACTCCAGTTGTTATGGAATATCCAATCCTTTTTGCAAGTTTTTCTTCTTTTGGGATCAAAACTTTAAATCCTTCTTTTCTAGTGCTAAATCCAAGATCTACCATATCATCTACCGCTTTTGATGCATCCTTTTCGTCTTTTAGATCATATGTCTTAAAAATTGGTAAATCCTTTGGATGAAAATCCATATCTTTATACAAATTCGTTTACTAATATTTTTTAAAAATATGAATTATTGCGATCAAAGTATGTTAATTTTCTTTACACCTAAGTCAAATCCTGATTATATTAACAGATTAATCGACTCTGTTATTGAATTAATGCATTGGCTTCATTTGAAAAATTAGTCCTAAAATTAAGGCAGAAAAAACAAGATGTTTCAAAGCTTAGACTAAAAGCAGAAAAACAACTCAAGAAATCAAGATCGATTGAGAGAAGATCCTCGTCCGGATTAGTTTTTTTGGATAAAAAAATAGAATCAGAACAAGAAGATTCTTCCGAAGTTTCTAATATTTTGACTCAAAAAACCTCTCAACTGGAGAGCATACATAGATTAATTACAACAGCAGAAGAGCGCCTAAATCGGGAAAAGGAGGCACTTGTAGATTCAGAACAAGAGATAGAATTTGCTGAAAACCTTGAGGAAAAACAGTCTGCTGAGACTAGATTGAACTCAATAAAAAACAATATAGGAGAATTGGAATTTGAAATTAAATCAAGGCAAAAAACTGCCAAAAAAATTACCGATCAAGTTACAACAAATACTGAAATTAAATCAAAAATTTCCTCTAAAATTAAAAAACAATCTCAATCAAAACCATCTCTACGAGAAAGTATGACTAAAAGTCACAAGGCTGCAGAAAAATTTGAAAATGAATTAAAAAAATGTCTAAAAGCGGAGGAAATTGCAAAAAAATCTTTAGATAAAGCTATAAAAAAACTCCAAGAATTGCAGGCAAAAAAGAAAAAATCTGCTCGTAAAACCAAGACTATAAGAAAAGCACCAAAAAGAAAAACATCAGCTAGAAAAGCACCAAAAAGAAAAACATCAGCTAGAAAAGCACCAAAGAGAAAAACATCAGCTAGAAAAGCACCAAAGAGAAAAACATCAGCTAGAAAAGCACCAAAGAGAAAAACATCAGCTAGAAAAGCACCAAAGAGAAAAACATCAGCTAGAAAAGCACCAAAGAGAAAAACATCAGCTAGAAAAGCACCAAAGAGAAAAACATCAGCTAGAAAAGCACCAAAGAGAAAAACATCAGCTAGAAAAGCACCAAAGAGAAAAACATCAGCTAGAAAAGCACCAAAGAGAAAATCAAAATCTAAAAAATAAAATCAATCATGAACTTTTGATTCTTTGATTAATTTCAGGTAATTAATACAGTTTCGCGAATAAATATTAATTTCTTTCTATTTGTAATCGCCGTCTATTCTATTTCCAAAATTAAATTGTAGCATTTCTCAATTTCGTCTTTTTTAATATGAGATAATTTCTCAATATCTTCTAGAGTAATTTTTTGCGGAATCATTTGTGATATTGTATAAAGGCATACAGCTGCAATCAAGTAAAATGATTCATACTTGAATGGATTCTTTTCTAATAATTCCAAATGTAGATTTTCAGCTTTAATGATTGTCGACTCCTCAAGCCCAAACTCTTCTTGAAATTTTTTATAGATAGTTACTGCTTTCTGGCTGTTCAACTTTCTTGTTATAGGTACATAGATTAAGAATGATTAATAGTTCAAAAACAACACACATTCCTTTAAATTCGTTTTTTGTAGATATATTGTTTAGAAGAAATCAATTCCTACGCACAATTCTGTGATAGTTTGATAAAAAATGGTTCTCGTTGCATTTAATGTGTTAAGAAAACTTATGACAAAGGATCCGCTTTAAGTATAGTTTTGCCGTAACCAATTCGGCGATAGAGAGGATTGAATATACGAAGTAAGACTCTTGCATATGAAATAAGTTCTGTAGTACAAAATGCAGTCGATGAAGGTCGTAATCATCTTAATGATGATGAGGCAAATCACATACTCAAGATTAGCGAAAAGCTAGTCGAAGAGTATGTGAAGGAATTAGATAATATTTGTGATTATTAAATACTATATTATTGCTTTTCTCATACAAATTACCGTTATATCTAATGTAAATTAGGATTACAAAAATTAAGCATAAAGTTGTGCTTACAATTACAAAAAATAATTAAAAAATATTATTTATTGAGGATTGACTTCCATTTTACCAAACTTTCCTTTGGTTAAGGATACTTCATCTTTAAAGGAATTTGTATACCCATTTGTAATGACAATAGTGTCTCCTACATTTACTGCTTTGATGTCATCTCCCCAAAGAGTAAGTTTAATTTCGTCATTTTCAGTTTCACCATCTGACAATATTGCATCGCACACATCGATAGTTCCTCCACTTTTGAGGTTGACTGTTCTTGGGTCACCTATACTCTTTATAACACCTTTCGTGTTAATTCCACTTCGCATGTTTTTTACTTGTGAAATTGGTTGGTTTTCTTCCATGTGCTTTAGACCAAAACTCACACAATTAAAAGCTTTGAAAATAATTTTTTTATATATAATTTATGATTATTTTATCCAGTCGAAAATTAAATTGGTCAAAAGTAGTTGATTTTTTATCCGTTTTGTGCATAAATTTTAAAAAATTTCAGAAATTTCTTTTTAGCGATATTATTGATATATGTATGATGGTAAATGTCCTTTTTTCAAAATTATTTAAAAATTTTAGGAACTGATATCTAACCCAAAGATTATTTTAAAAAATAACGTGTATAATTTCTCTGTTCTTTTTCAAAATTCCTAATAGAAATTGAAAAATATTGGTCAATGCTGAATTTTATTGCAGGGGTATCGAAGCCCGGTCAACCGAGAAGGACTCAAGATCCAAATATAGGAAATCCTTTCTCTTAGGAGTTCGTGGGTTCGAATCCCACCTCCTGCATTAATTTCAATAAATTGCCGAATTTTACAAAATTTTTTAAAGTTATACTGTAACTGTTTTGACTTTAGATACTGAGTGATTAGAAATCTGCTTGTGCAAACTTGCAACTTCTTCGTCTTTGAATGATAGATTACATCTAAAACATTTCCAAGATTCCACAGACATGGGATTAATTACACACAATTTACTTATAAATATATTGAATGATCTATCCAAAATATTACAAAACATTGATCAAGATTTAGAATTAGTATAATTTTTTGATAGTTCATCATCTTTTTATAAATTTTTTATGGTTACAGAAATCCAAGGATTTAGATGCAAAATAATTTTGATCAAGTAGAGTAAGATGGTTGATATCTTTGAGATCTTCGGAGAACTATCGTATTTTGGAATATTTCTTGTATTGATTGGAGTAAATGCATCTCCAATTCTTATGCCGCCTAGCTGGATAATATTGACTTCATTTTATCTTCTAGATCCAAATTTGAATATTATTTTACTTTCAATAGTGGGAGCAACTGGGGCCACAATTGGAAGGTTTTTTCTTAAAAAAATTAGTGGATTATTTAGGAAATTCATCGGGGAGGAACAAAAATCTAATCTTGATATTATTGGTGACTATTTAAATAGAAAAAAATTTGGATACCTGATTGCCTCATTTCTTTTTGGTGCCACTCCCCTTCCAAGCAATATGCTCTTTATCACTTATGGATTGATGCGAGTAAAAAGTGTAGGAATTTACATAGGATTTTGGTTTGGTCGTGTTCTATCATATATTATTATGATATATTTTGGGAATGCAGTTTTAAAACCATTTATAGAAATATTTGAAGATAGACTTACAGGAATTTTGTTAGTAGATTTAGCCGGAATAGTAGTGATTATCCTCTTTGCTTCTATTAATTGGTCCCTTCTAATTACAAAAAGAAAATTAAAATTTGTTAAACCAAAACTATGGAGATTCTAAATGAAATCTCTTGAATCTCTAAAACAAGAAATACAATTAAAAATGTCAAATGATTTAGCACATGATTTTGAACATATTATGAGAGTATACAAAAATGCGCAAAAAATTTGTAAAAAAGAAAAAACCGATGAAAAACTAGTTCTTTGTGCAGTATTGTTACATGATGTTATCTCCTATCCTAAATCTGATAAAAAATCCAAATTATCTTCATTAAAAAGTTCAGAGGTCTCAAAACAAATATTAAAAAAATATAATTTTACTGAAAATGAAATTCAGATAATTTCTGATGCCATAAAAGACCATAGTTTTTCTCAAAACAAGATTCCAAAGACTATCGAAGGAAAAATTCTCCAAGATGCAGACAGACTAGATGCTATTGGTGCCATAGGGATAGCTAGAGTATTTGCTGTATCTGGTTCAGAAAAAAAACCTTTCTTTAGTATCGATGATCCTTTTTGCAAAAAACGAGCACCAGATGATCACAAATGGACACTTGATCATTTCTATAAAAAATTATTGCTACTAGAATCTCTTATGAACACCAAATCTGGTAAAATTGAAGCTAAAAAGAGAACAAAGGTTTTAAAATATTTCTTATCAGAGCTCAAAAAGGAGATATGAAAATATCATCCTAAAATTTTGGTATTTCTGGCAATTCTTATTCTTTTAATTTGATTGACACATTATTTTTTCATAATTTTTAATTTATCCATAATCGACATATCTGTCGTATCTTTTTTCTACTTCTGGGTTTAGTCCTGATATGATTTTTTTGAATTCTTCTTTTTTTCTGTGATCTATGTATTTTGTAATATCAGAAAATTTTTCATCTTCGGGATATGACTCAAACACGGGAACAATCATTTTGAGATATTCTAGCACTTTTTCCCTATATTTCTCTCTGGTTGGGTTTTTAATTTTGTTGAACCTAAACCAAACTACGGCCCAGCTAGAGCCTACTACATGTGGTAATAAATCAAATGCCCTCTCAATTTCAAAACGTTCATCATCTCTCATGATTCTTGAAGAAACTCAGCGGCTGATTTTGCAAAATATGTAACAATCATGCCGGCTCCTGCTCGTTTAATTGAATAAAGTATCTCAGCTGTGATGTCTTTTTCATTGATCCATCCTTGCTTTGCTGCCCCTTTTACCATTGCATATTCTCCTGAAACACTGTACGCTGCAACAGGAACATTAAACCGCCTTCTAGTTTCTGCAATCAAATCCAAATATGCTAATGCAGGTTTTATCATTACAATATCTACTCCCTCATTGATGTCTGTTTCAACTTCCATCATTGCCTCTCGGGCGTTTGTAAATGGAACCTGGTATGTTTTTCGGTCCCCAAATTTAGGTGCACATTCCGCCGCATCTCTAAATGGTGCATAAAATGAAGATGAGTGTTTTGCAGAATGAGACATTATTGATACATTTGCAAATCCCTCATTATCCAAAGCTGTTCTTATAGCTGCTACTTGCCCATCCATCATAGCAGATGGGGAAACTGTATCAACGCCAGCCTTTGCTTGACTAACTGCAATCTTTGCTAAGGTGTCTATACTTGAATCGTTATCAATTTTATCTCCGTGAACTATTCCACAATGACCAGATGATGTGTATTGACACAAACAAACATCTGCAATAATTACAATCTTTTCTCCAAAATTTGATCTGATTTGAGAAATCGCTTTTTGTACAATTCCATTTTCATCAAAGGCTGAAGTTCCTGCATCATCTTTTTTTGTGGGAATCCCAAATAGCATAATTGCTGGAATATTCAAATCGGAAATTGTTCCAACTTCATCATTAATGTCATCTAAGGGTAATCTTTCAATTTCAGACATTGATTCTACTTTAATTCTGGATTTTAGGTCTTCCTGAACAAAGATTGGACATATTAAATTACTAGGATTAAGAGTAGTTTCTTGAAAAAGCTCCCTCATTTTTGCCGAAGTCCTTAATCTACGAAGACGTCTTGCAGGAAATGTCATATCAAATTTCTATTCGAGTAAAATATAATTCTAGTCTATTCTTACTCCGTTTTCTTATAGTCAAACAACTTGGTTGCGACTTCTAATAAATCGGACTTTCCTTGTTCTGAGGCTTTTCTAATGTTGTTCATAGGGGCAGACACAATACTCTCTACAACTGCTTTAGTCAACTCTTCGATAATTTTGATTTTTTTCTCATCTTTTTCATCCAACATTGAGAGTGCTTTTTTCAATTCTTTTTGGCGGAGTGAATCTATATTTTTGAATACTTCTTTTACAAGTGGTTCTGCGTCTAGTCTTTTCATCGAGGCCTCTAGTACTGACACTTCTTCATTAATTATATTTTCAACTGTTTTTACCTTGTTTAATCGCGCCTTCATGTTCTTTTCTACCATTTCTGCTATCTGGTCCAAATTCATCAATTTTATTCCCCCAATAGTTGACACTCTTTCATCTACAGTTCTAGGATTTGACAAATCTAAGATCATCATTCCATTTTTCCTCTTGTCTACCGCATTTAAAATTCTGTCAAAGGTCACCAAGAAATAGGGTGCAGTAGTTGCCACAAATAATATATCATAATTTTGAAATCCGGATAAAACATCTTCAAATTTTACTGGCCTTCCTCCCATTGTTTCACAAAACGTCTGTGATCTTTCCAAGGTTCTACTACTAACTACAAAATCATATCCTCTTCGTCGAAGTGATTTTGCAACTAATATTGATACTTCTCCTGTACCAATTAACAAAATTTTCTTGAATTTTAGTTCATCAATATTTTCTTCAGCTAATTTTACTGCCATTGATCCTACTGAAATTCCACCTTGACTAATACCACTAGAGTTTCTTATTCTAGTTCCAATACGAATTGCTTTGTCAAATAAAGTATTGAGATGCTGACCTGATGCTTTTAAATTCCTTGCAGAGGCAATTGAATTTTTTATCTGACCGAGAATTTGCTCTTCTCCTATTATCATAGAATCTAGTCCTGAAGTAAGTTTTAACAGATGACGAAAAGCTTTGCTGTTTTCATCAATTTCTAAATTTGCATCAAATATCTCTTCATTTAATCCTGCTAATGACGCCCAAGTTTTTTTGATTTTGTTTTGATCGTAATTTTTTGCTTTTCCAAATATTTCAATTCTATTACAAGTCTGAATTATTACACATTCCTCAAGTCCTGAATGTTCTTTGAATTGAGAATATGCCCATTCAACATCTCTGATGGTAAACTTTTCCAAAATGTGAATTGGAGAATTACGAAAAGTAACTCGTGCATTAATGATGTTTTGATTCATTTCCAATCCCTCAATATCGTAATGATGCGCCTTTCGGCCTTTTTTAACTGACCGTCTTTTATTAACTGATCAATCTCCTTGTCCACCATGATACCACGTAGGTATTCTCTCCTCTGAGTTTGAGTGGATATACTTTCTTTTGCTAGTTTTCTTGCGATCTTTTGAATCTTGATTTGAGCAATGTCTTCTTTTGTGATAATATTCTTAAATATTTTTTCTGAGATAATTCTAATCTTCTTTGACATTGCTGGACTGCGACCTCCTGTAAAAATTGCTATCTGAATCATATTTTCAAAATCAATTATTGCAGGATTTGAAAAGTCACTGTCTTCAGGATTATCAGAACTATATGCAATAATCTTACTTTTTTTTGCGCTATTGATAATTTTTTGATTAAGATTTTTGTCATTAGTGGTTGTAATTATCATATTTGGTTTGAATTTTGAAATAAATTTTGTATCCTGAATTTTCTGTTTTTTCAATTTGATTTTCTTTGCTTTTACTAATTTGTTAATTTCAGAGTTAACAGAATAACTAATTACTATTATCTTACAATCTTGTTTTAGAAGGGAATTGATTCTTTTTTGCGCCTCATTCCCACCACCAATGACGATAACTGTCTTATCGTGAAGGTTTAGATCAACTATCATCGATCAAAAGGACTTCAGTTTCTATTTATGTATTAAAAATCAACGCGTAAAATCCTAGCTACGTTTTTAATTGTATAGACAAATTACTGACTTAATGACTTCAATGGATAAATTAGATAAAGAACTTCTCAATGAAATTCAATGGACATTTCCACTTGTAACAAGACCATTTGATGCTATTGCTGAAAAATTTGATACTACTCCAGAAATTGTCAAAGAACATCTAAATCATCTAAAAGAAGTAGGCATTCTAAGACAACTAAGCGCAATTTTTGATACCAGAAAGCTTGGTTACACAAGCTCTCTAGTAGCAATGGAGATTGAACATGATAAACTAGAATATGTTGCAAGTCAAATTAACCGTCATCCTGGTGTTAGTCATAATTATGAACGTGAACATCAGTTTAATCTTTGGTTTACTCTTGCTGTTCCACCTGGTACAGATTTGAAGACAGAGATTGACAAGTTCAATGTACTAAAGGGAATCAAAAAGGTGAGAATGCTTCCTACTCTACAACTATTCAAGATTGGTGTAAAGCTTGATATGGTAGATGAAAAGAAACATGAGATTGCTCCAACTGAGGAGAAAAAAGAGATTAAAAATATTAACTTTGAACCCACAGAACAAGATAAAGATTTTATCCGTGAATTACAAAAAGACATGGAAATTATTGATGAGCCATTTGTAAAAGCTGCCAACAATCTTGGAATTACTGAAAATGAATTGTTTGATAAGATGAAATATTATGAAGACAATGGAATAATGAGAAGATTTGCAGCAATCCTAAGACATAGGAAAGTAGGATTTACTGCCAATGGAATGATAGTTTGGAAAGTTCCCGAAGATCGAATATCAGAAGTTGGGGAAAAGCTAGGAGCATTTCCTCAGGTCAGTCATTGCTATGAGCGACCTACCTATCCTGACTGGCCATACAACGTCTTTTCAATGATTCACTGCAAAACACAGGATGAGGCACATGAGGTGGCAAAGACAATACAAAATCAAATTAACGTTGATGATTACAGTATTCTTTTTAGTTCTCGTGAATTCAAAAAAATACGAGTTGAATATTTCGTAGAAAAATCCTTTAATTTCGAAGAGACAATATCTGCTTCCTAGAATTCATTCTCATCATGTCCCACCACATGAATTGTACAAAAATACTGATCATTCATGTTGCAATAGTATAGGGCGTTCTCCCCACATACTTTACATGGTGGCTTTTCATCTTGCTTTGACAGTTTTGTATGATATATCTTGCTTCTGCTAGTGATGACTGAATCTTTGTAAATTCTTGTCAAATTCGTATAGTATCCACGTTCTTCAGGGTTTAGTGGTTGTCCTTTTTTGATTTTTTTAATAATAGTGTCCCATTTATCATATTCGCCAATTTTGGCGAGTTTCATTCTTTCTATAATTTCTAATGTTTTTTGTGAATCTATGGGAATATCCATCTACAAATTAATTTGCTTTAGGTGTCGCCTTTAGTTCATACGAAGGCCATGTATTGTATAACTCCTCAACCTCTTTCATGTCATAGGTTGGAATGTATTCCCCTTTTGTCATTTCTGCATAATTGATAATTTCTTCTTCACTGATCATTGTAGGTAATACTGATGCAAATCCTTTTTTTGTCATGATAAATTTCATTGCTAATTCTGTTATGTTTAATCCATTTCTTTCTGCAATTGATCTGAGTTCTTCAACTTTTTCTAAGGATGCCTTAATCCATTCTCCTTTTCTTACTGACCTGTGATCCTTTTCGTCTATCTTGGTATCTGCATTTACTTTTCCTGTTAGTATTCCTGATGCTTCTGGGACTCTAACCAGAATTCCTACATTTTTTTCCACGGCTTTTTTCAATAACTCGTTTCCTGGAGTTTGTTCTAAGATATTGTAAACTGTTTGAACTGCACTAAGGTTTGGCCTGTCCATTGCCTCCAATCCTTCTTGTGTCCAACCTATTGCTGGACCTAATGCTACTTGGTATGTTTTTATGGATTCATCTGTAACGAGACCATCAAGTACTTCAAAAATTGAATTATCTCTTATGTGGTTTAGTTTTGGATTATGCAAACCATACATGTCAAGATGATCCGTTTGTAATCTCTCCAAACTATTTCTTAGAGCCATTCTTGTAAAATCTTCATCAAATTTCTGTGGAAGCTCAGTGTGTCCAATCTGCTCCACTCCCTCAAAATCATAACCGTACTTTGTAGAAATAACGACCTCATCTCTCATGTCTTTGAAAACATCACCAATCAGTTTTTCGCTTTTTCCTTTACCATACATGTCTCCTGTCTCAAAGAAGTTAATTCCTACATCGTATGCTTTTTTGAGCATTCTTTTTGCTTCATCTTCTTCAATCTTCTTACCCCACCAATCAAGAGCAATAGCCCATGCCCCAAATCCTAATTCTGATATTTTGATGTCTGTTTTTCCTAGTTTATTGTATTTCAATTTTCTATCTCCTTTTGTTTTGATTTTACCACTTTACTTTTCAAAACTGTTTTCCCCTTTGAAATTTCATCATTTATGTTTATCCAAGATTTGCAATCGTGATATTTGGGTCGAAAGAGAAAATTATTTTAATAGTTTTGATGTGTATTGAAATAATTTGTATGATAAATCTAGCCCATACTTGATATTAGAGGCACAATATCTTTTTTGATACATACAATCATCGGAATATCATTTTTGACATATGTGGATATTTGAGTCTCTCTCAGATCCATGATAAGATCTTGAAAATCTCTGATGTCATCTACCTCAAATGCCAACATGAAATCCTCATCATGAATTCCAAAAGAGTATGTCGTGTTGAGTACAACTTGTGGATATTTCTTGCTTACCTGAATATGTTCATCCATTATTTCTTGGCGTTTTTCTTTTGGTAATAGATACCACTCTCTTGTCTTTGTAAATGGATAAATTATCACGTATTTTTTTTGTTCAGTCCCTGTTACAAATCCATATGATTTTCCTTCTTTTACATAGATTGATGGTCTAGTGCATGAAAGATATGTTCTTGAAGGTACGATGTATTTTCCAAATACTGTTTTGTATAATTTCTCAATTACTGTTTGAATTTCGTCAACTGTCTTTGCAGCAAACCAAAATAAAAAGTCAGCATCATCTCTTAATCCTAGATTTGAATATGATCTAAACATTATTCCTGAATTTTTGATTACAATTTCTACCTCTTTTGCAGATTCTTCTTTTGCCAAGTCTGCCATCCATCTCCACTTAGGATCTACTTTGAAAAATGAGAAATTGAAAAAGTATTGATCATTATCTTCTGACATGGTTTTTCCAATCTTGAAACCTTATTTAAACAAAAAACTATATTCTCTGTTCTTTAATTTCTATAATCTTCTGTCGAGATTTGTGACCTGATTTTATATGCACATATGCAGTTGACACTCCAAAATGTTTTGCCAGTTTCTTGATGATTTCTTTGTTAGCTTCACCTTTGAGTGGTTTTGTTTTTATTCCAATTTTAATTTGGTCTTCTTGAATTTCTAGAAACTCTTTAGAAAATTCTACTTTAACTTTGTAAATCAATAGTTTTTTGAAAAATTATTCTGCTTAAACTTGTTTGGGCAATTAAGAATTTTTTCTTAAGCGTTTTGCTTGATGGCCCACTCATAGCCTTCTGCTTCTAATTTATCTGCAAGAGTTGAATCTCCTGTTTGTATGACTTTTCCGTCAATAAAGACATGAACAAAATCAAGTTTCTTTAAGAATTTTAGGATTCTTGCATAGTGGGTAATGATTATAATTGTTGCATCTTTTCCTGCCACTTCGCTAATTGCTTTTGCAACTGATTGAACTGCATCAATATCTAAACCAGAATCAGGTTCATCTAAAATTGAAATATTTGGTTTTAGTACTGCCATTTGTAAAACTTCAGCACGTTTTTTCTCTCCACCTGAAAATCCTTCATTAAGATATCTTGAGAGAAATTCTTCTTTTAATCCAACTTTTTTTAAATTATCTTTGAGGTATTTTTGAAATTCTCTAACTGTGATGAAAACTTCTCTATCCTCTCCTTGCAATGCTTTGCTCAGTGAATTGTAAGCTGTTCTAAGGAAGTGAGAAAACCCTACACCTGAAACTTCTGTTGGATATTGAAATCCAAGAAACAATCCTTTTTTTGCTCTTTCATCTGGTTTTAATTTCAAAATACTTTCACCATCCAAAAGAATATCTCCTTGTGTAACCACATATTTTGGATGTGCAAGCAAAGTTAAAGCTAAAGTACTTTTTCCAGAACCGTTTGGTCCCATGATGGCATGTACTTCTCCAGGACCTGTCTTCAAATTTACTCCTTTTAGAATTTCTTTTCCTTCTATTGTTACATGAAGGTCTTTTATCTCCAGTACTGCCATGTAGCAAAATGTTTTGTTTCTATATATAATGCCGACGAAATTTAGCTGATCCTAATGGATTTTTTATTTTCTAATAAAATGAAAAAGGGGGGGATTAGTTTTTGGCCAGAGATGGTCTCAAAGTAATTTTGAGCTTGTAGCTTGTTAGAATTTCTTTACATCTATTTCTTATAGTAACTTCAGTTACGCCGGCAATACTTGAAACATCTCTTTGTAAGATACTTTGACCAAGTAAGACCGAGGCAACATACAGATATGCTGCTGCTATTCCATTTGGTGCTTTTCCATCCGTAATGCTACTATCTTTGGTTTTTTCAGCAATTTCCAAGGCTAATCTTTCAACTCTAACCTCTGTTTGCGTCATATTTGCAATCTTTGAGATGTATTTGTCCATGGTGACTATCGGGGCGGTTTTTTGCCCCATTTCCATTACCATAGTTCTGTAATATCTTGCCGCAAGTTTTGTTTTTGATTTTACATCTTTGGGTACACATATTCCTCGAACAATTTCTTCAAGTGATCTTACAACATGACATTGTTTGCATGCCATGTATACAGTAGCTGCTGTAATGCTAGCTACTGATTTTCCTTTCACATCAATATGTCCATCCAAGTTTCTGTATATTATTGATGCAGTTTCCAAAACGTTTTTTGAAAGAGACAAACCATCGCACGTTTCACCCATCTTTGCCAAGACATTTGCTAACCTTCTTTCTCTTGGCGAGGAAACACGAACTCTTTGCTGCCATTTTCTGAGATTGTGCATTTGACTAGCAACTTCGCGGTTAATTGTTTTTCCACTAAAGTCCCTTGTACTGATTGAAATCTCAGTTGCTATTCCCAGATCATGTTGAGAATAAGTTGTTTGCCCTGTCGCTCTTGCAAGCTTCATCTTGTCCTCGAAATTCGAACTTTTTGTTTCTGGACCATTATCTGCCATTTGGTCTGCAACGACTACGCCGCAGCCAGAACAGATTATCTCGCCATTCTGAACGTCATCTACTAATGATGACTTACATTCAGGACAGCTTTGTGGTTCTAGTATGTTCATTTTTTTCTTCTCCTAAATTTTTCTTTCTTAGCAGGAGAAAATTCAGTTGCGAAAACAGCTTTGCCGATATATTTTTTGATGTTGTTTGTTAATGGAACAGCTGATGCATATGGTCTTTTTACTGGACCAATCAATTCCATTACTTTTGCAACCTTGGTTCCTTTGTCGTCACAAAGTATCACTCCTTCAGATAATACATCTGATAGTTGAATGATCACTCTGCCACTACCGGCAAGGTGCACTATTTCGCCTACCTCCTGCAATTACAAACAATAACCATCATATTGTTTTCATAGACTTCTGTCAACAATACTTTAGCTAAGAGCTATAATTGATCTTATTTGGTTTGTTTTGTCCTTTTCAAAACTAATTTTTGCGAAATTTTGTCAAGAATGTTTGTCTTGGAGGATCCTTTTGGTAAAACAATGTATCCTGACCTGACATAAGGTCTTTTTGGATATCTTACTTTTTCCTCTGTCTCTGTAATTTCAAAACCAGCAGCCTGTGCAGCTTCTGTTAATTCTTTAAATGAAGGATCAAAAATACATTTTTCTTTTTCTAATCTTCTACCTTTAGCTCTTGACAATGTCTTGTTGAAATAATCTAACCAGATTACGACATGTTCGTAATCTTTCATTTTATCACTTTATTAAAACGGCGTTAACTGTTCCGGTTTGTCCAGGTCTTGAAACAACTCTGCACTTTCCTTCTTGTATTTCTAAGATGGCGCCTTTTGTAATGATGCCTCTTCTTTGATAATCATTATTTGTTGCGTTTTCTAGAACTTTGAGAATTTTTGTTTTCTTTACTTTTGCATCTCCTGAAGCTAAATTAACAAAATCAATTGCTTTCAAAGCTGTCTTTGTGTTTTTACCACGAACATTTCTTGTTACTGTGATTTGTGCATCGTTGATTGGTTCATTAGGAAATCTATCTATTTCATATTTTCTTCTAGTTCTTAATGGATGTCTTCTTCCACCAGTAATTTTACTTGTGGCAAGGTTTTCTACTGACTTTCTCACGGAGGAACTTTGAATTACTCTAATTTATACAAAACGCAATATTTTAGCGTGAAATTTTCTACTGACTAATCTCTGTAATAACCTGAGTTTCAGAATTTGTTTTTGTTTGGGTTGCAGTTTTTCTAATTTTTGAAAAGAGTCTCTCTTTGAGATTTTCAACATCTCCTTGTATTCCAAAATATTTTTGGAATTTTTCAGTTGTCGTGAAAATTCTTAATCTTCCAACATTTTGGTGACTGATAAAATCTAACTGTCTTAATTCTTTGAGATGAGAATAAACTCCTGAACCCCTCGTCTCCAGTAATTGTTTTGATGAGATGGGTTGCATATATGCAATGTATGATAGTGTCTTTAGCGTAGCTTTTGGAAGAACTGGCTTTGAGGCATATTTTCTGATAGTAGAGCTATATTCTGGCTTTAACTGAAATACATACGATCCATCAGGAAGTGTGGCTATTTCAATCGCCCTGAAGGCTGATTTTGATTTTTTCATGATATTATTGAGAATATTGTATGTTTTGGTTCGAGATTCGGTTCCAGAGGCCCTGATTAACTCTTCAATCTTCAGAGGCCTGCCTGCTGAGTACAGGGCAGCTTCTATTCGTGCTGTGGCTTCATTTTCATCTTCTACTTTGACCAATTATCTTATCTCCCACATCTAATCTACTTTAAGAAATTTATTCCTCATTTTTGATCATCTTGTTGAATCTTATTTTATCAAGGTGATTTTGATATCATCTTCAATTTGTTCAATGTCAATTTTTTCATCTTTGGCCAAAAATAAAATTGCAAAGAAACATCGAATAGAATCAGTCGCATCCAAATCTGAAATAATGTTTTGAAGCATTCCAAATCCCTGCTTGGAAATTTTTTTAATTATTAGTTCTTCATATTTTCCAATAATGCTTTCAAGTGAAATAAAATATTCTTGAAAATCAGGAACTTCAAGTGGTTCTATGTTAAGTCGATTGTTTCTTCTTGATTGAGGATTTGCAATTGAGCCAATTAGGTTTTGCAGTAGACCTAAAAGATCATCTAGAGATACTGGATAAGTAGATTCATGTCGGTAGGGAATATCAATTAATTCAATGTCTACATCTGTCCTTTGACGAATGGGTTTCTTTTCCATTGCAGCTCGTTGTAAGGCAAAAATGCTTTCTACTTTCATCCTGTAAATTAAAGCTGAAGATAATGCTGCCATTCCAGCAACCCTCAGATCTTTTTTTTCTGTTTTTTCTAGAATTCTAATTAGTAAATTAAGGATTTTGATGAGATCTATGTCCCAAACATCTTTTTTAACAACCGAATTGGGGCTGAAAAGAATGTTTACTGGTTCCTGTGATATGCTAATTGATGTCTCTTCCTCGTTCACAGATGAAATGTCTTTTTATTCCATAATATCTAGACGCTCTATTTTTTTTTCTTTTCCAGTCAACTCTTATATTGTTATGACAAAAAATCAACCTATGAAATCAGCTAGAATCACGGGTCCTAATGAGCCTCTTGCAATACTGGAATCTGATACTCCAAAGCCTCAAGGAACTCAAGTCCTAGTTAAAGTAAAGTCTGTGGGTGTTTGTCATAGTGATTTACACTTGTGGGAAGGTGGCTATGATCTTGGAGATGGGCAATTTATGAAAGTTACAGATAGGGGTGTAAAATATCCTGTAACTCCCGGGCATGAGATTGCTGGCATTGTTGAAGAAATGGGTGATGGCGTTTCTGGAATATCAAAAGGAGATGAAGTTCTAGTTTTTCCTTGGATAGGTTGTGGAGAATGTCCCGCATGTAAAGTGGGAAATGAAAATCTATGTGATACCCCAAAATCCATGGGTGTTTTTCAAGATGGCGGATATTCTGATTACGCTTTAGTTCCTAATTCCAAATATTTGGCAAAACTTGATGGTGTTGATCTAGACTCAGCTACTTCACTTGCTTGTTCTGGACTAACTGCATACACTGCTGTCAAAAAAGCAAATGCAAATTCACCAGAATTTTTACTGATAATTGGGGCTGGTGGGCTTGGATTGATGGCAATTCAACTTGCAAAAGCAATAACTAAAGCCAAAATTATCTGCATTGATAATGATGACAAAAAATTTGAAACCGCAAAAAAGATGGGTGCAGATTATGTTGTAAATACCAATGTAACTGGATCTATAGCTTCTGGAATTGGAGGTCCAGTAGAAAAAATAATTTCTATTTGTAATGGTAAAGGAGCTGACAGTATTATAGACTTTGTAAATGCCCCTCAAACTGTGAAGACTGCACTGGCAGTCTTACGAAAAAGGGGAAACCTTGTACTTGTTGGACTTTTTGGAGGCTCTCTGGAATTATCTCTTGTAACAATTCCACTCAAATCAATTATTATTCAGGGTGCATACACCGGTAACTATAATGACATGGTTGAATTGATCGAGTTAGCAAAAAAAGGTGTAATTAAACCAGTCATATCAAAAAGGTATGCTCTCGATGAGGCAAACACCGCCTTGGAAGATCTCAAAGCACGAAAAATTATTGGACGGGCAGTTATCAATCCATAATAAAATTTTAAGAAGATTTGATTCAGAACGAACAATAAAGTTTGAATATTCTGACAACCCTGATAGATGGTTATTGGGTGAAAGTTATTGATTAACCCCACAGTTATATGGTTTAAACTGTGACGGATAGTATGGGAAAGCGTCAAGTAAAAAACGAAAGCGCATTAAAAGAACTTCGTATTCCTGAAGGAGTTGAAATGTTTGGTAGAGTTCTCAAAATGCTTGGGGGAGAAAATGTGATGATAAAATGCACTGACGGTCTCACCAGACGAGGAAGAATTAGAGGAAAATTAAAGAGAAGAGTTTGGATTCGTGATAATGATATTGTAATTATTGCTCCTTGGGATTTTAAAGAAAAGGAGAGAGGTGATATCGTATGGAGATTTACGTTACCCCAAGTAGATTGGCTTAAACAAAATGGTCATATTGCCAAAGACTTCTAAAACCTAAAAATGTGCCAAATTGTGATTTTTGGAAAAAATGACTATTTTATCCACCAAGATCATTTTTTTGCCTTATCTTAATATACGGAGTCTTTAACCAGTAAAGCAAATGGAACAAGGCACAGTAAAGTGGTTCAACCGAACTAAGGGCTTTGGTTTTATCGAGAGAGAATCTGGTGACGATCTATTTGTTCACAAAACTGATGTTGAAGGATTCATCAATGAAGGCGATAAAGTCGAATTCGAAGTAGGCGAAGGTAAAAAAGGACCAGCTGCACAAAAAGTTAAAAAAACAGAATAGAAAAAACATTTTATTAATTTAAGATTTTATTTTTTTTCTTAAATTGATTTATTTTTTTATAATTTTTCAGAATATGCTATAAATATAACATTTTTTGTTCGTTCTAAATCAATTTTTCTTAAATTTTACAGAATGGAACACTTCAATGTATAATGAGACTTTAGATAATTTAGGGTCATCTCTATTGCTTAACTTTATCAAGGAATTGCAGATTATACATCTTGGCTGAAACAAAATAATCTATGCAATACTTTACATGAAAATTTTTCTCAAAAAGTAGTTAAAAAACTATTTTTTGAGACTATCTCGTAGTACTTGATTAAGAACCATTGAAAAGCTAACTGAACTTGATGTATTTTGGATCATTTTTGCTTGCAACTGTCTCATCTTTTTGTCCAAGTCAATGTCAAGCATTATGGTAACTCGTTTGCTCATGCTATGAGTTTAACATTTAATAATTTAAGACTTTATTCAATTTCCCAATTCTGGGAAAGTGCGATATAACTAAAGTTATGATGTGAGTTTGTTTGGGAAGTTCTTTTTTGATCACACCAAAACTACGTTCCAGAGATTTATCATTATCATTAATTGATGTTGTAACACTCTTTTTTCTTACCTGTTTTTGGTTCACAACCTAATTGCCCCTTTATGGGTCTAAACTTACTTTGTGGTCCCAAGCGAAGGAATTGAACCTTCGACAACCCGGTTTCTGTATGCCTGATATGCTGTTATTTGGTCAGCCATCTAAAGCCAACAACTACAGCCGGAAGCTCTACCAGGCTGAGCTAGCTTGGGACAAAAAACTCGATGCTTTTTAGTATTAAATAACTATCGAAGATGTCAAATTTTTACAGATCACCTGCCTAACCAACAAGTAATAAATACTGCCCTTAAAAATTTTTAGCGTGTCAGAGTTAACACTTTCTTATTCAGGTTATGTTTGTGCACCATACCTCCATGATCACGAAACCGTGGAATTAAAAGACCTTTGGGTAAAATCAAAAAATATTGAAAGATTGTATTTTGCCACTGGTACATTCTCTAGTGACAGTAAACCGTATTTTACCGAATCTACAAATCACTATCTTGTGGCGAAATTTAGAGACAATCACGAGATAGCTAAAAATCTAGAAAAACATAATCAAAATAAAATTTCTTTTGTTTTTGACATTAAGGATGATTTATTTCAAAGAGAAACAGAGGGAAACATAAATTTTATTTCGGTTTATTATCTAGAGTATGGAAATTCCGAAGATGACATTAGAGAAATTGCATCACTTCTTGTAAATCGTGGTAAAATTGAATCAGCAGGATATGGTCATATGGAAACCTATTGTACCACACCTTCAAAATTTACATTTCCATATTCTGAAAGTATATTGGTTTTGGAAGTTTCAAGTGAAAGGAGTCATCAAAGTGTGAAAAAGTATTGTGATCAGACAAGGAAGGATGTCAACAGAAAAGGAATGACAATGACAAACTTGGTAAGTCTATCGATTCTTGAAAAGTTAAAGTAAAAAAGTTTAATTTTTCCAGTGGTTTTTGGGTAGAAAATTCGGTCATAATGACTGATTGGTGCCGAAATTATTAAATTTTGATCAAATTTTTCAAAAATTTAACCGCATTTAGAAGTGTAAGTCCAGATTCTCATCCTTCCCAAAAAATAATTTCAAACCTCTTTATCTTAAATTTAGAAAATTGGTTTTGACTTATATGGCAAAATTATCTTCAAGCTATCAAATTATGAGATTAAAACCAAGTTTTGTTTTATTTGTTTTTTTGGGAATTTCTATCGGCCTTGGCTTATCCTACTCGGGTTCCATTAATTCGTACGCTCAGTCATCTTCCCACGAGTCTGCAACAAATGACTCTGTAATTGATGTCATAAAATTTGAAAGCAGGACCGGAACCATATCAGTAAACCAAAAAACAAACACAGTCTATGTGACTAATGTTAATGCAGGAACAGTTTCAATAATTGATGGCACAACAAATAAAATTGTTGATGTATTTGATGCTGCAAAATCTGCATTTGGGATTGGTGTCAATCAAGAAACCAACATGATTTATGTTGCAATAGAACATAACAATACACTCTATGTTGTAAATGGCTCTTCGAATCAAATCGAGGATACAATTGAGATGAATGACCCATATGATATTGCAGTAGATTACAATGCAAACATGATTTATGTTACGAGTGATCGCTCTGACTTAGTTTATGCAGTTGATGGAAATACAAATAAAATCGCAAGTACCTTTGAGGTTCCAGATCCATGCGGCGTGGCAGTAAACCCACAGACAGGTATGGTATATGTTACTAGCGAGTCTACAAATATGGTTCACGTAATTGATGGTAAAAAAAATGAACTTGTTACAATTATTGATGTTTCTGAGAGCCCACGTGGTGTTACAGTAAATGAGAAAACAAATACCATTTATGTGACAAACCAGAAATCAAATACCGTCTCTGTAATTGATGGTTTAACAAATTCTGTGATTGATTCTATAGATGTAGGGGAGGATCCAAGGAGGATAGTAGTAAACCCTGAATCTAATATGGTATATGTGACAAACCAGGGCTCAAATACTGTATCAGTGATTGATGGCACAAATAATTCTGTGCTTGACTCTATTCCAGTAAATAGCCCATTTGAAATGGCAATTAATCCTGATTCAAACAAAGTCTATGTTACATTTTATGGTACAAGTGAGTTGACCATTATTGATTGGGTTGAATCTAGTCCGCAAAAATTAATCCTTCCACCTAAAAAACAAATTAAAAATGGGATTCATGCTCAAGATGTTATATGCAAAGAAGGTTTGGAACTAATTTTCAAATCTTCTGGTGGTTCTCCTTCTTGTGTCAAACCAACAACTGCACAAAAACTAATTGAGCGTGGTTGGACAATTACACTATCTTAATAATCATCCTTCCCAAAAAATAATTCTAATCCTATCAGACAAAGAATATTTCATATCATGTCCCTGTAACTGAAATCACTCTAGCTAGACATCCTTCTGCAGAACTTAATGTATCGACATAATTTTTGTC
>Ga0209987_10000054_pt1 | contig 47982 bp, 48 predicted proteins | sample N074metaG_FD_182134 | JGI IMG/M metagenome (GOLD analysis project Ga0209987, IMG submission 182134) | Deep subsurface microbial communities from Kermadec Trench to uncover new lineages of life (NeLLi) - N074 metaG (SPAdes) (version 2) | ecosystem: Environmental > Aquatic > Marine > Ocean trench...
CTCTCCCTGAAACTGGACGTAGACATGACTTCCAGTAAAATCCTTGTTCCCAATGAGTAAGGTGCGTTCTTTCCCGTTGGCCTGAATCTTCAAGGTCATGGGCGGCTCATGGAGCCCATATTCCTCAAGCCGTGTTCCCCCTTCAGAGAAGGTGCGGTCTCGAACTGCCCGGATCAGGTCGCGAAGGAGCACGTCGACGGTGCTGTTATCAGCGGAGGTTTTCACCGGACGTTCAAGCATCCAGTCACCCTCCTCCTTCCTCAATAGGATTCCCTCTTGCTGGGGTTGCAGGATTTCCACAGCCGTAATCTCCTCCTGCCGGGTGCGAAGGAGGCTTTCTTCCAAGCTTCGGGCTTCCTCTCTTTCGCCTTCGCCCAGAATCTCGTAAAAGTAGACGAAAGCAGCCAGGGCAAGGAAAATGATGAAAAGGACTCCAACCTTCTTCATAGTGTAGAAACTCAACTCAACGGAGAGAAATCCTATATCCGAAACAAATTCCAAATCCTAAATCATAAACAAATCACAAATTTCAAATCACAAATCATAAACAAATTCGGTTTAAGACAGTCTGGGAATCTACACTCACAGGTTTTGAGAATTGGAATTTAGGATTTGGAATTTGTTCAGGATTTAGGATTTGGGTTTTGGGATTTATCATAGCTATCTTCTACGGAGCCAGATCGTGGTTCCGAAAATCAGTGTGGCTAGAGGAAACAGCACCACCGTGCCCCAGAAAATCAACCTTGACTGGGTGAAGGTCACGTTAATTCGGCGATCTTCCACATCTCTGGGTCGAATGGCTATGAGATCAGCCTCTTCCGCCAACCAGCCGATGGTCATCAGAAGCAGGTCTCCGTTGGCCACACTGTTGAAGTAGGCATTGCTGGCAAAGTCTGAATCGCCAAACAAGACCAATCGAGCTTCCCGTGGAGTGGGAGCAGCCCCCTCACCCTCACTGACCTCTTCCTCTCCTTCTGCGGCTCCTTCTCCCTCGGATTCCTCCTCGCCCTTTGTTTCTATCGACTTGGTTGCTACAGCAGCCAAGTGAACCGGCCCTTCGACATCCTGACCCTCGTCAAAGGCGGCTTGCCCATCTTTCAGATTGCTCTCCGCCCAGCTATTGGGGGAAGTCGAAAGCAGCTCGGTGGTCCGGTAATCGAGTACGCTCGACGAAGTGGTCACGTTTTGAGCCATGGGGAAGAACGTCATCGCCTTATTCAACTCCCGAGTCATGGGGTGGTCTGCATATGCCGCCACCAGCGGTGCCGCCGCACCCAGCCCAAAGATCTGACCAATTCCGCTGGCATCGATCACCACCTTGTCACCCAGACTCAGACCATACTCGGCCAGAAAGTCATTCATCTGAAATTCGGTCTGAGGATCCACCAACAGAAGAAGTTTGCCTCCCTCTTCCAGAAAGTTCTTCAACAAAGCGACTTCGGTGGCGAGAAAATTCATCTTGGGTCCCACCGAAATAATTACCGTAGCATTTTCAGGTAGTGAATTCTCTTGGGCCAGGTTGTAGGTTTCAATCCGATAGTTCAGTTTTTCGATCTCCTGGCCGGCTGTGGAAAACCCCTCAGCCTCGATGTTGTCCAGACCCCGCTCTCCGTGACCCTGAAGGAAATAGATCACTTTTTCTTCTTCACGGGTGATCTTGATGATGGCGTTGGTGATCTTTTGCTCGTCTGCGTTGTCGATTATTTCCCTTTTCGGCCCATTCAGAATCACCACCTGAGCATGGATCGAAATCTCATACTGGGCGGCCCGGCCCGGCTCTTCTTCCGGATCCACCAGTTCGTACCCGACCTTCGACGAAACATCGCGGTACTGTTTCACCAGATCCTCAAAAGCCAGGCGTCCCGCTTCACCACGGAAGAATCCGATGATTTGAATTTCGGTCTTCAAATTCTCCACCACTTTTCGACTTTGCTCGGAAATGGAATAAACTTGATTTTCCGTCAGATCAAGACGGCTGTGATAGCGAAAGTTCAAAACATTCACCAGCACCAGAATCCCCACCACCAGTGAGACGGACAGACCGGCAGCACCTCCGTAACGGACCCTCCGTGTTCCCAAAGATGCCCGGATTTCGGAAAAATGAGTGATCCCATAGGTCAACAGCAGGGCAAGACCTGCGTAAAACAGCGTCTGCGCTCTCCAGTCCCACTGTCCCTGGACCGAGTAAACAACGAAGGCTAAAAATAAAGCCGCCACTCCAGCTTGAACAAAACCCTCAACGACCTTTCGAAACATTCACTGCCTCCAGTTGCTTGAATCCAAAGATACGGACGTCAAGAAAAGTCCCAGAAAAATAAAAGAGAGGTAAAAGACCAGGTGCTGAGAATCCAGGACTCCCTTGGTGAAATCGTCATAGTGGTTGAGGATCGAGAGATAGCGAATCGTCTCACTGGTCAGGGTCGTTCCCGTACCCGCTGTAGCATCGATCACCCACAAGACAATGAAGATCCCGAAGGTGATCACCGCGGCAACAATTTGATTTTCGGTCAGGGAAGAAACAAACAAGCCGGTTGCCAGCAGCGCTCCTCCCAACAGAAAAGCCCCTAAGTAGCCGACCATCATGGTAGCCAGAGGTGGCGCGGGTTCACTCAGAAAGTAAAGGAGCAGGGAGTTGAACATGGTGGGCACCAACATCACCAGAAGCAGCACGACCAGGGCTGCGAATTTACCCAAAATCAGCTGAAGGTGGGTCAAAGGAGAAGTCAAAAGAAGTTCGATCGTCCCCCGCTTTTTTTCTTCTGCCAATACACCCATCGTCATCACCGGTACCAGGAACAAGAGAAGGGTGCTTAAGACGCTGAAGAAACCCCGCATGACCGCGGCGCTGGCATCAAAGGGAGGTGTTGAGGTACCAAACTGCTGGGCCTGGAAGACTTGCTGCATGGTAAATTCAATGACATTGACCAGGATCATGTAGAAGAAGTATCCGGTCAAAGCGAAGAAGACTCCGACCAGCACATAGGCGATGGGACTCACAAACAGGTTGTGCAGATCTTTGTTCATCATGGCCAGGAAATTTCTCATTCCACTTTCCCCTCGACCGCTTCTTCTTTTTCCTCCTCTTCGGTGGTCAACTGGACAAACACTTCCTCCAGACTGATACTCCGGGTCCTCAACTGGTACAACTCGAGACCCGAGCCAATCACTTTTTGGGCAATCAGGTGACGAACAGTCTTTGCTCCCTCGGTCTCGACCAACACAGGGCTATGGTCCTTTCGCGGCTCACCTACAGAGACACTCTTCACATCAGGAATCTCCTCCAGGAGAGCGACAATATTGTCCACCGAACCTCCGATTTCCAACTCGATAGTTTCTCCCCCCGCCAGCTGACCGGTTAAGTTTTCCGGTGTGTCCACGGCCACAATTTTTCCCTTGTTGATGATGATCACGCGATGGCAGGTCATGCTGACTTCGGGCAGAATGTGGGTGGAAAGAATGACGGTGTGGTTTCCAGCCAGACTCTTGATCAGCTCTCGCACTTCAATGATCTGTCGGGGATCCAGGCCAATGGTGGGTTCATCCAGGATCAGGATCTCCGGATCATGGATGAGGGCTTGGGCCAATCCCACCCGCTGCCTGTATCCCTTGGAAAGTTGCTTGATGAGACGAGGACCCTCTTCCCCTAATCCACAACGGATCTTGACCTCCTCCAGCCGAGAGCCCACCTGAGCTCGATCGACGCCCTTGATATTGGCCACAAATCGAAGATAGGCATTCACGGACATCTCCCCATAGAGGGGAGGATTTTCGGGTAAATAGCCCACTCGCCGCTTCACTTCCAGCGGCTGCTTGAAAACATCAAAGCCAGCCACCACCGCCCTTCCCTCCGTTGCCGGAAAGAAGCCAGAGAGGATGCGCATGGTGGTCGTTTTCCCCGCCCCGTTGGGACCCAGAAAGCCCAGAATTTCCCCTTTCCGGACCTCGAAGCTCACATCCTCAACGGCGGTGTGCGATCCGTATCGCTTGGTGAGATGCTCTACTTGAATCATGATTTAAAAGAAGACAGCAGACCACAGACCACTGACTGCAGACCACAGACCGCCGATATGACCTACTCTCTCCTAACTTCGTTCTCCTTATAGCGTTCCTTCACGTATTTTTCCAGGATCTCGATAAACTCCTGCGCGATGTTTGAACCCTTGAGCGTGGTCAGATGTCGTCCATCCACGTAGACGGGAGCCTTGGGCGATTCACCGGTGCCGGGCAAGGAGATGCCGATGTCCGCGTGTTTGGACTCACCCGGTCCATTGACCACGCAACCCATCACAGCCACCTTCAGATCCTCCACCCCCGGATGAACTTCTCTCCAAAGCGCCATTTTTTCTTTGACATGCTGCTGAATGTCTTCAGTCAGTTCTTGAAAGAAGGTGCTGGTGGTTCTGCCACAACCGGGACAGGCACTGACTTGGGGAGCAAAGCTGCGGATGTTCAGGGATTGGAGAATCTGTTGAGCGACGAAAACCTCTTCCGTTCGGTCTCCACCCGGCTGAGGCGTCAGGGAGACTCGAAGGGTATCTCCAATCCCTTCCTGCAGCAAAATGGAGAGGGCGGAAGTACTGACCACCACCCCCCGGGTTCCCATTCCAGCCTCTGTAAGACCCAGGTGTAAGGGATAGTCGCAGAGCGAAGCCAACTGGCGATATACTTGAATGAGATCGGGAGCTGCGGAAACCTTAGCACTGAGAACGATCCGCTGGTGGGCCAGCCCGTACTCCTCGGCCAGAGCAGCCGATTCCAGGGCGCTCTGGACCATCGCATCCATCAGAACTTCACCGGACTCCTTGGGTTCAGGAAGCTGGGCGTTGCTGTCCATCAATCGAGCCAGCAACTTTTGGTCCAGCGAGCCCCAGTTCACTCCGATCCGAATCGGCTTGTCATTCTCAAGCGCCACCTGGATCATCTGCTTGAAATTCTCATCGTGATGCTTTCCCATTCCGACGTTGCCGGGATTAATGCGGTATTTGCTCAGCTTACGAGCGCACTCCGGATATCGTGTCAGAAGGAGATGTCCGTTGTAGTGAAAGTCTCCAATAATGGGGATCTGAAGCCCCTCTCCCTCCAGGCGATCGACAATCTCAGGGATCGCCTGAGCCGCCTCCTCCGTGTTCACGGTCACTCGAACCAATTCCGACCCTGCTTGAAATAGCTGGCGGCTCTGCTCGACGGTGGCCTCAATATCTGCAGTGTCCGTGTTGGTCATGGACTGGATCACGATGGGATGGTCCGAACCGATCGGAACCTGTCCTACCTGGGTTGTGACGGTCTTCCGGCGCTCTATCATTGCCCGTAGTTTACAATAGACATCCCTCGAAAACACAATCGGTAATCGGATTGAAGGAGTGACTCTGCGGAACTGCACTTTGTCATCCGAGCCGTTATCTCTTATCATTGCAAAATGAGCGATTTTCTTGAGCAGTTGTTTCGCACCACAAAGATCAAGGAATTTGTCCCTCTATTCAAAGAGGCGGAAGAGAAGTATGGAAGCCAGGACGAATTTCTCAAAGAAGTTACTGCCTATCTGCCTGTACGTCTGTACGAACACTACTATGACGACACCGTGCCCCACAGCTTCTTCGGTCTTATCGCAGCCTCCCTGCTGGCTCAATCTCCGTTTCCTGAGGACAGCCGCTGGCGACCGCTGGTTCAACAATCCTGGTTCGCCACCAAAGAGAGAAAGCGAACCCCACTGAATATCGAGGACATCGAGGGTAAGAGTGAAGGCGATCGGGAACAACGGTGGCAGCACTTTCAGGAGACCGCTGATGGCGGGGATTTCCAAGCGGCAATGGCCTGGGCCAAGCCATTCTTCAAAGAAGAGAAAGATCGACAGTTCTTTCGCCGCAAATCACTAACCTACGCTTTGATTGACATCTTTCAGGGAGGACATAAGTTCCTTTATCTCTTCCAGGCCTGGCGACTGGCAGAGGCTCTGAAGTGGACCCATTTGGATCAGATCATCTGCCCGGCGATGCACTACCTGATTGTGGCACCCCAGGATCACTCACTTTCCCTGATTGTGCTCAAGCAGGGTCGTTCGGATGTTCTCACTTCCCTTCTCTCCAACCAGGGCGGAATCACCAGCGAGAGTTACGATGAGGCGGAAGCAGCCTTTCTTTTCGGCGACGGGCCCGATGAATCTCTCCAGATGCTGGAAAAACTGGCTGACTCGGGAACCAGTCTGGAGTCTGTCCAGGAAGTACTCCTCCTGGCAGCCGCCCAGGCACTCTCGAACTCGAGGATCGGAGACTGGATCTGGCCTATGCGAGCATTTCACCTTGCCTACTGCATACGCCAGTGGACCGATCAAACGCCTGACGAGAAAACCTTTACCCTGATGATCGCAGCGGTGGTGCTCAATCAAGCCTCCGCCAAAAGTCGTGAAACGGACCAGAACCGGAGGCTGGACGAAGTGGCCCGCCAACTCTGCCCCCTCGAACCCTTCAATGTGCTGAAAAGCGTCATCAGCCACACCGATCCCTATGCTTCGGCGACGGCTGTTTACGCCATTTTGGGAATGGATGACAGCAAGAAAGAGGAACTCTTCAAGACCCTTTCCAGCCAGGCGGTCAAGAACGACGGGGACATGTGTTACGGACACGACATTCTCTTCATTCACGAAGTTGTCGAGTGCTACAAGGATTTTCAGCTTGCCCAGAAGGACCGACTCCCGGTCGCGGCAGGATTCTTCCTGGGACGGGTGGCCAAGAGCTACGAGCTCTTCGGGACGTATAAAAGCTGACACCTGACAGCTGACAACTGACATCAGGAAGAAGTCAGGAGCCAACTGGTCAGTTGATTGAACTGTCAGCTGTCAGTTGTCAGCCGGTCAGGATCTTCCAGGATTTCCGTTTCTCCCCAAACTTGTTCCCAGTCACCGGTCAGAACGGCTCCCGAACGGCGCTCTTGAGGGGGACAAAGGAGGTGAAAGAACACAAAAATGGGCATATCCAAGCCCAGGCTAAACAACTTAAGAAGTTTCTTTAAGTCTTCCCCTTTCCAAGCTTCCAACATGTAGAAAAATCGTTTGGATCTTCGGTAGGCAGCCACCACCTGCTGCCTTTGAAACGAGGTTCGACCCTCAATCGGATAACGAGTGGCTAAATGGGTCTGAATCGGGTCTTCATCGATCCTCTCTCTGAGATCTCGGTGGTCAATCCAATCCCGCCAGAAGGTCGCCTTTCCGTATCGCTCAGGGTCAGCGATCTCGAGGGCACGCACCAAAGCCATCCACTTCTGCTCCGGAGTTGCCTGACGTACCTTTCTGATGCCCGCTGGAGAGAAACGGGTACCCACCAGAAGCTGAAGGGTCAGTGGGAAGGCCGAGGGACCAGGAAGGCTGAAGTCCGAGAAAACGCCCATATGCAAGGCCATCTTCAGGAGCTGCCGAAGCGCACCTTGGGAGAATTCTCCCTCGTGCCCATAACTCCAGAGAAACTCCCTTGAGCGTTTGCTACCCTTCAGGGTCTCCCGGTGCAACAGTCTCAGGAACTGGATCTCATCCCAGCGATAACGAGTTTTCTCCAGTTCTTCCGTTGCCTCAAAAACAAGGTCCCCTGCTGGGCTGACCCTGAGTGACTGACGGGACTGGCGCACGCTGGTCTTCTGGAATCCAAACCAATTGAACACATTAAAGCGTACGGTAACCCGTTGACCTCGGATGCGCTCAAACCCTCCAGTGACCTCTACTCCTGTTTCCGGAGTGGGCAAGGAACCGCCTAAGAGCCGGCCATAGCTCCGACGAAAGACCTCAGGCTCAGTTTGCAGCCAATGGACCGCCAGCAGCGTAGTACTGCTTCTCCAGCGCGTTCTCTCCAGGGCTATTGCAACTTCCAGACGTCTCACCAAGGCTTGCTTGAATACCCGATTCATTTTCTTTTTCAGCGGTTCAGTCAATCCCTTGGAGAGAATCCGCAGTGGACCTTGAACGGTTGGGCCAAGCCGCGTCACCCGAAGCGAATTTCCAAAGTGCACCCCAGCAGAGAGACCGGCTTGTCGCGTTCGCTGGCGATGGCGTCGCAATCGGAACTCGATTTTCCCGGCTCGTTTTCTGACTTGGACGTTGAACTCTCCTTCTTCCACCACCTCAACCCGAGCACCCAGAGAGGCTCCCAATGAGAGTCCCTTCTGAATATTCAGCATGGGGATGGAACCGGGTAAAACCCACCCTGGTCCCAGAGCCCACTCGACACCCACTTTCAGTCCTACCCGGCCACTCCACCGCCAACGCACCACCTGCCCCTCTGACATCAGGAGAACATCACCCGGATCCAGCGGATTTCGATAGCTTCTCCAGGCTTCCTGCAGTGCTCGAGCAAGGGAAGTTTCCTCGGGAAAGAGTGTGACCCAGGAATGGTACAATCTTGTCTTGGCCCCGATGTCCACCAAAAAGGGTACTCGGTTCAAACCTGCTGAACCTTCCGTGCTGGCCTCCACATTCCATTGAATGGCCAGGTGATTGGGTGGAACCCGAAAATTACCCAGGAAGGCATTCCCTGCAAAAAGGATCACCGAACGGACCTGGCCCTGGGGACGGACACGCCACCGCACACCTCCCGGGCCCTTCCCTGTAAACCCCCGTGTGGCTCGAAAAATCAGATCCATTGGCTGGGAGCGATGGATGAGACCTGAGGGGGACACATCAAGGCTGTGGCGAAAAGGCTTTTTTTCCAGGCGCAGCTCCACCCGCGACCCTTCTATAAATCTCGAGTAGCCCCCTTCCAGGTGCCAGGTGAGTTGGGCTCCCATGACCCGTCACTCCGTTCTAGCCAGCTAGCATAAATCTTCTTCCAGGAACTCAATCAGATCTTTGATCATAGCCGCCGTCAATCCCCAGATCACATCCCCTTCATAGTTATAGAAATAAAGGGTAACCGCCCTTCCAAAGCGATGGTGAATCTCTTCGGTCGGTTTAGCTTGGTAAAAAAAGCGCAGTGGGACCTCCAGGATGCGCTTCACCTCCCTGGGATTCAGGGAAACGGAGAACCCTTCCCTGAGGAAGGCCACAAAAGGCGTCACCCGATAATTGGTGACGGCCATGTACTGGTTGAATCGGCCCAGGACTTCCACAAAATCTACTGGAATCCCCACTTCCTCCTCCATCTCCCTCAAAGCCGTTTCACGAAGAGAGGAGTCCGTATCCTCACGAAGTCCGCCGGGGAAAGAAATCTGGCCCTTGTGGGTGGCCACTTCCTGGGTGCGTTGGGTTAAAAGAAAGTAGGGCTCGCCGTCTCGCTGAAAAATCGTCATGAGGACAGCAGCTTCTGCCACGTGGCCTTCCTCAAGACTCCGTGGAGACCAGCTGTCTAATTTTTTTCGAATCTGCTTTTTGAGATCACTTCTCACTGCAATAGCGTCGAGAGTTTATACTCCGCCACAGAGTGCGTCCAGCGTGGGTATCGTAGGGGCGAGCCAGTTGCTGCCCGCACCGAATGAGAACCATCACATCCGGCCCGTGGGCTGAAGCCCACGGCTCTGACGGTCGCCTGATCTTACAGCCGAAGGTAGGTTTGGGGCATCCGAGCAATGGTGTATACTTCGCCCAATCAGGGGAATTGCCGTGAAAAAATTGCGCGGTAGCGTCGGGTGGCGTTTCCGTTGAGAATTCACCCAGGTCTTCGAGTCTTTCCTTATCTCCTCGCATTGCTTATCCATAACTCCCTCATCACTCCGCTGTTGGGGGGAGGAGATTCCCTCGAACCCCGTAAATCACCGCAGGCCCTGCAGTTGATCCTCTTTGAGGATTATCCTTACAGGGTGTCCCCGCCAGACAATCCTCCCCACTATCATGTGGTTGATCTACCCACGGCAGAATTTCCACAGCAGTTCTCCGCGATGTATGCCCCTTTTCGGAAGCTTCAGAAATTCGCGTTGCCCGAGGGCATTGAGATACCTAGAAAACTGATCCTGTTGAATATTCATACCCTCTCGGAGTCGACTCTCCGGGGGAAGAAGGTCTCCTATCGAAGCCCTGTCGGTGACCTGTCTTACCAAGTCAAAGTGAACAGTTGGATGGACGATTCCTACCAGATCAGGTTAAGTGGGCAATATAATGGCTTCAAGTTCGGCGACATTCCGATTCAGGGCCGCAGCGATCGAGCCAAGCTGGTGACCATGAGAAAGACAGCTCGACAAACTCTCTTTGCTGTTTTAACTCCGGTCCAGGCCATCCCGCTTTTCTCGGACCAGGAAAGTCTTCCTGGAGTAAACTTTGAAGAGCCCAAACTGATCGAGGGGCCAAAGCCGCGCTATCCCGAAGGACTGTCGGAAGCGGGGCGAGTGCTGATTCGAGGCATCATCACCCCCGAAGGACGACTCGATCCCGATCGCTTTGTCCTGCTGGAGTGCCCTCACCCCCTGCTTTGCCGCACAGCTCTGGAGACCGTTCTCAACGATTGGACATTCCAGCCGGGGACAAGAGATGGACAGCCTGTGGAAGCCCTGACCACCATCGAAGTCCAGTTTGCGCGCTGAGCGCGCCGGTGCTCTTTGCGCGCTTCCAAAGTTTCAGGTTCCCAGAATCAACCCTTCCACTTTAGGCAATACTCGGGACGGCACCACGTGTCCTCCCTCAAAATCAAACAACTCCGGCTTCAACCCACGGGCCTTGAGGTGTTCTAGCGCTTCCTGAGCTTTCTCCGGTGGAACATTCTCATCTTGACGACCATGCACCAGCAGAATTTGGATGGGAGGCAGTCCCTCCAGTTTCTCGACGATATCGGGTGGCAAATCCCCTCCGCAGGCAATCACCCCCCGAACCGGAAGTGAACTGTGAGCCCAGGTTCTGTAGGCCATGGAAACTCCCTGTGAGAAACCGAGCATAAAGACGCGCTGTGAATCCACTTCAAACCTCTCCTGCAGAAGGGTGTAAAACTGCTCCATGTATCCCACAAAATCCACGACCGATTGATCGCGCTCGTATCGCGTCAACCATGAAAATCCGACCTGGCCCTTTTTCAGATGGGTGTAAAACTGGTGGGCGCCCTGGGGAGCGGCCACCAGAATGCCCTTCTTCGCCAGGGGTTCAAAGACCGTTATGAACTGGCGGGCCACCTGTCCAAAACCGTGCAAAACGATGAGAAGCGGACGGGGTCCCTTCTGCTCCGGCACCTGCACACTGTAATATACGGTGTGCGAGATCTGAATCTTCTCATTGATCAAAGCCATGCTCCTTGGGCTACCCGTCGTCTGCACCCTTTTGAGCGACCAGGACCAGGTCGTGAGAATCTCCGGGCTCAAAAGGACCTCCCTTCATGTCTCCGTGAATGGACAGGATACTAAAATCGGCACTCTGCAGGAGTGGGATAAGATCAGCCCGCCTCCAACCGCGAAGCTGGGTCATTCGAGAGCGAACAACCTGGACGGGAGGATCCGCTAGCGGATTGTACTTCAAGGTGGTGGGGCAAAAGCGGATCCTGCCTTCATCCAGAAATTCCATGAGACGAACAAAGATGATCTCCCCATCCTCCTCCCGGCGAAAATTCAGTGGGAGATAACGAATGTTTTTCTCGAAGATGCGCTGGTAGTTGAGGATCTGGAACAGGAAGATGCCCCCAGGCTCCAGGACATGAGCCAAGGACGCGAAGACCCGTTCCAGGTCCTGCCGCTCCGTTAAATGGACCAGGGTGTTGCCCAGAGAGATTGCCGCACCGAATCGGTCTTTCACCACCTCCCCCAGGCTTTGAATTTCCCCCAGGACAAACTGCAAATTCGGGGGGAGAGGTTTCTCTTGGGCCTTGGCAAGCATGGTCTCAGAACGATCTATCCCCAGCGCTTGAAATCCCTCTCCAGCCAAAAACCGGCTGTGTTCTCCAGTCCCGCAACCCAGATCGATCACAGACCGTTGGGGGGCCCTTTCCAGAATCTCCTTGAGGAAAGGCGCCTCACGGAGAATCCTTTCCGGCCAGGCCACGAAACGCCGATAGTCCACCCGTGAATAGGGATCATCGCCAGAGACATCCTTCTTGCTGTCTTCCATACGGTGAATCTATCGAAAGCAACGAGAAATGTGTAGCCTCCTCTCTGAGATCGGCCGCTCCATCAAGGACAAGCGGCAAGCTGACTGGTTGGCCACGACCATGCAAGATGCCGTGAACCAGTGGAAATAAAAGGTCTGGCCGAGCCCTTTTGGTTGATCCAGATTTCTTGTGTAGGGGCGCACAGACGTGCGCCCTATAAGCCGTTGGTGAAACTGGGTTTGTGGGCGCACATCTGTGCGCCCCTACAGGCCTTAATCAATATCAGGCGAGGTTTTGAGCCAAGGGCGGAAGCCCTGATTTCAGGTCGCCCACTTGAGGCTTTTTGACGCTATACTTGCACTATGACAAAGGCCCGGAAAAGAGCATTGGTCTATTTTGACCCTCGGCTCCACCGAGCACTACGGCAAAAGGCTATCGAGACGGATCGATCGCTGTCAGATCTTGTGAACGAAGCGGTAAAGTCGAGCCTTGCAGAGGATGCTGAGGACCTGGCCGCGTTTGACGAACTCAAAGACAAACCGAATCTGGTCCTCGAGGATGTCGTCAGAGACTTGAAAAAGCGTGGCAAGATATAAGGTCTTGATCCAAACCTCCGCTGTCTGGTTTCTACCCTTTGCACTATTTAATCCCCACCACCATGGAGTCCGGTCCAGCCAGAGGTTCGACCCGGGTTTCACGAAAACCAGCCTCTTTGAGCCAGGAGGAACAATCCGCTCCCGTGTAATCGAAACCTCCACGGGTCTCGATCAGCATGTTCAGGCTCATGAGCAATCCAAAGGTATTTTGACTTCGATCGTTGTCGATGATCGATCCCCAAATGATCACTGCTCCACCTTCAGGAAGTGCCTCGTGAGCCTTGGCAATCAACATCTGTTTCTCTTCCAGGTTCCAGTCATGGAGGATATGTCCCATGGACACAACATCGGCTTTGGGAAAGGGATCCTTGAAGAAGTCTCCTGGGTAGAACTGCAAGCGCTCGGAAAGCCCGAACGAATCGGTGTACTCATTGAAGAGCGAACCGACCACTTCCAGATCAAATCCAACTCCTGTGAGATGTTCGTGAGCCAGTGCCACCTGCACGGGCAATCCTCCTTGAGCCGTTCCTATGTCCAGGAAGGTCTGGTAATCACTCCACGGGAATTTCCGGGCGATGGCCTGACATGCACCTAAACTGAGCCCTGTCATCGCTTTGAGAAAGCCTTGCAGCCTGGCCGGATCGCTATACAGGGCCTCAAAGAGATCCCCGCCCGTCTTGGCTTCATTTTGAGGCTCACCCGTCCGTAAGGCCTCGGTCAGGGATCCCCAGAAGGGATAGAGCCGATCGTTGGTCATCTCCAGCATCCCTCCTATATAGGAAGGTTTGTTTCGATCCAGAAATTGATCGGTCTCGGGGGTGTTGGAATATTGGCCGTTGATGCGCCCTAACATGCCCAGCGCCACCAGAGCGTCCAAAAAATCGCTGGCACCTCGGGAGTTCAGTTGAAGCCTTTCGGTCAGGACCTCAGCCTCCAGATCTCCCTTTGCCAGCTCGGTAAAGAGTCCAAGCTCGATTGCACTAAGCAGGGTCTTGGAACCCCAAAAGCCCAGGCCCAACTGCATAATTCCTTGGGGAGTCAGATCGCTCATCGGTTTACCTCCAACCGTTGGGGAGATGTTAAGTACTCACTTTAGGTCTTCGTTGGGGACAATGCAATGTCAACTGGACGAGGTGTTCACTGGCCGAAGAAACTGCCAAGGTGGTGATCCTCAATCTTTCTAGGATCAAGCCATCGGGAGGAATTACGAATAAGCGGTTGTGCAAACTTAGGATAGACTTTAAAAAATGCCAACGATTCTACGAACCGGCCCATATCGGATATACTTTTATAGTCACGAGCCGAATGAGCCACCACATGTGCACGTGGATCGGAATGACTTCTCCGCCAAGTTTTGGCTGGGCCTGTAGCCCTAGCTCGCAATCTTGGCTTCAACGCCAACGAACTGCTGTCTATAGAACGAGTATTAGTAGAGCACGAAGAAAAGCTTCTGGAAGGATGGTATGAGTACTTCGGAGATTAGAGCGGGTGAGCGCGTCAAAGACGTCCACTTCACGGAAGATACTTTAAGTGTGGACCTTGTTGACGGGCGCACAATTACGGTCCCGCTGGTATGGTACCCCAAGCTATTACACGCTACAGTCGAACAGCGAGCAAATTGGCAGATATGCGGTGGTGGCTATGGGGTTAACTGGCTGGATATCGATGAAGATTTAAGCACGGAAGGTTTGCTGCGAGGCTCACCTGCTCCTGCCAGGTCTATGCCAGCCAGCAGATGAGCCCCCTGACAAAAGAAAAGAATTCTGGTGCCGGAGGCGGGATTCGAACCCGCACACTCTTTCGAGCGCCACCCCCTCAAGATGGTGTGTCTGCCAAGTTCCACCACTCCGGCATTCTAAGGACTTTCCGTCGAACCCTCATCGGCTGCAGGTTCCGAGGGTAGCTCGTCGGAGGGTTGCACGGCCCCCGGTTCTTCAGAGGAGGGTAGCTCCGCGGGAGCTGTGGACAGGTCGATCGGAGACACTACCGGAACTTCCTCCGGCAAACTCATCCCTTCAAGGACGGTGCCGCTGGATTCCTTGGTGTACATGATAGCCAACGTGAGCGAGGTCACCATAAAAATGACAGCACAGACGGTGGTGGCTCTGGTGAGAACGGTGGCCGCTCCCCGTGCCCCAAAAGCGGTCTGACTTCCCGTGCTTCCAAATGTGGCCGCCAAATCTCCGGCTTTACCTGACTGCAGAAGAACAACCAGGATCAACACCAGTGAAGCAACAATATGGAACACGATGACGAGTGCGTACATTTTAGGTCACGGACAACTGACTGAAAGATTGCCAGGCCGGTTGACGTCCTTTGACGTTTCGGCTCAGGCGCTCTGCTGGACTATCTTAGCAAACGATGGTGCGTCCAAACTGGCACCGCCAACCAGAAACCCGTCGATGTTCTCCTGCTCAATGAGCTGGCCAGCATTCTCCGGGGTGACACTTCCTCCATACAGGATGCGCACCTGATCCGCTACACCGACCGAACTGTGATCGGAGAGCCAGCTGCGAATCAGAAAATGAACTTTCTCGGCAAGCTCTGGAGTCGCCGTCCTTCCCGTTCCGATCGCCCAAACGGGTTCGTAAGCAATGATGATACGGGAGGTCTGAGGGTCTGTCAATTCACGCAAGGCCCGTTCTAACTGGCTCGGGATGACTTCCTGAACCCGGTCCGCCTCCCGCGCCTCCAGAGACTCACCGATACAAAGAATGGGAACAAGCTCTGTGCTTAGGACCTTCTCAAGCTTGTCTTGAATCACCTCGTCAGATTCCTGGAAGTAGTGGCGGCGCTCGGAATGTCCGATGATGACATGACTGCAGCCATAGTCGGCCAGCATGGAAACAGAGACTTCCCCTGTGAACGCTCCTTCATCTTGCCAATGAACATTCTGGGCTCCCAGTTGAACGACGCTTCCTGTGAGAATTTCCTCCACCGCACCCAGGGCGGTAAAAGGAGGGCAGACGACAATATCAACGTTTTGAATATTTCCGACCAATCCTACCACCTCTCGAACGGTGGCCTGAGCCTCATCACGAGTCTTGAACATCTTCCAATTCCCTGCAACAACGTGCTTTCGACTGATCTGCTCGGCCTGGTCTTGCTGGGGCTGACCTTGTTCCGTCGGGCCTTGCTCAGTCGGGTTCTGCTCTTTCTGGCTTTCCTCGTTTGGGTTCTGCTCCATCTTTTAACTGCCTCTTAATGTCTGTCGTTTGTTGTCTGTTGTCTCCTTCTTTACAGTCTCTCCCCGATAAAGTGGGCCAACTCCACCACTCGACTTGAATAAGCCCACTCATTATCGTACCAGGCCAAAACCTTCACCATGTCGTCACCCAGGGTCTTGGTGAAAGGACCATCCACAATCGCCGAATGGGGATCTTTCCTGAAGTCGCAAGAAACCAGCGCTTCCTCAGTATATGCCAGGATCCCCTTTAATGGGCCTTCAGCAGCTTCGCGGAAGGCCGCATTGACATCATCTTCACTGACTTCTTTTTCCACGGTGGCCGTTAAATCGATTAGGGATACCGCCGCTGTGGGAACCCGGATGGACATCCCATCAAGCTTTCCTTCCAATTCGGGGAGAACCTGAGTGACCGCCAGCGCGGCCCCTGTCGTGGTGGGGATCATGGATAAGGCGGCAGCACGAGCTCTTCTCAGGTCCGTGTGGGGAAGATCCAGGATTCGCTGATCATTGGTGTAACTGTGAATGGTGGTCATAAGAGCCTGACGAATGCCAAACTTCTCATGCAAGACCTTTGCAACAGGTGCCAGGCAATTGGTGGTGCAGCTGGCATTGGAAATAATGGAGTGTGCATCAGGATCGTATTTTTCCTCGTTGACCCCCAGGCAGATCATCAGGTCCTGATTCTTGCCAGGTGCACTGATAATCACCTTTTTCACGGAATCGCGCAGGTGCTTGGCGGCGTCCTCACGACTTCTAAACAGTCCCGTGGATTCAATAACAATATCCGCTCCCACTTCACCCCAGGAAATCTTTTCCGGATCCCTCTGAGCAAAAACGGCGATGTTCTTTCCGTTGACGGAAATCGAGTTTTCCTCATGACCCACATCGGCCTGCAGTCGTCCATAGATGGAATCGTATTTCAATAAATGGGCCAGGGTTTTTGAATCCGTGATGTCATTAATGGCCACAATCTCCAGGTCGAAATCGGATTCCATCACAGCCCGAAAAACGTTACGCCCGATTCGCCCGAATCCGTTGATTCCTAACTTGATGACCATAGGCTCTCCTTTTACAACACAGCCCTCTACACTCGAATTTCGAGGGACCTTTATATCAACAGGACACACCGGAAACAAGACGGGAACTGCAAGCTGGAAAACTTGAACCTAGAGTCCGAAGCTGTAGCGGCCGCTCTAAGAGCGGCCACTACCCTTTTTCCCCGTCTTGATAAGGATTACTGCCGTCTGGCTGAGTCTGGAAGCGTCGATGCCCCCACAACCAGCAGTGTGGGTACTCACGGATCACTTCCTCGAGACGCCGGTTCAAATGCGCCATGGTTTCCCTAATATCTTTCTGAACATCACCACTACGGATCACCTCGAGCGGGGGATAAAAACGGATGGTGTATTGGCCACGACGGTGTCTGGGGAGAATAAAACCTGCCACAATCGAAATCGAAGTCTTCCTGGACAAGGCAGCCAAGCTGGAATTGGTGGAGGCTGGGTGGCCGAACAGGGGGACATAAACCCCTTCCTTCTCCTGACTGTTTTGATCAAGAAGAAACCCGACATCGCCACCGGTCTTGAGGGTCTTGAGGATGGGTCGCATCGATCCCTGCTTGGAGATGAGCTGGTTTCCGCAGCGGGTGCGCAAACCTGTCACCCACCGATCCAGAAAAGGATTGTCCAGCGGGCGAACCACAAAACTCAAGGGATGACCGTAAAGCGCCTGAGCCACCGGTAAAAGTTCCCATGCACTGATGTGAGCGGTCAGAAAAAGGACCGGCTCATCCCCGCCTCCGGCTTTGAAATAATTTTCCAGTCCACGTCCTTCTTCATATCGGACCCGTTTCCTCACCTTCTCAGGCGTCAGGCGAGGCAGTCGGCTCAACTCAACCAAGTGGTCACCCAATTGTTGAACACTTTGCCGAAGAATTCGTCTTTTCCACCGTTCATCCCTTTCGGGAAAAGCAATGTTTAAATTGATCAGCCCAATACGGCGATGCTTCCCATCCAGGAAATAAACCAAAACCGCCAGAGACTCACAGAGAGGATAGGCCAGAAAATCTGGAAGGACTCCGATGAAAGCCAAAAAGACTCGCACCAGTAGATAGACCAGCCCGTCGAGTGCTCTTTTCAAGGGCATTTTAGCGGCAACTGATTCGAGGAAATGCCCTCCAAAAATTTTCCCCACGAGGCCTGCTCACGCTGGGGATGGACCAACCAGGAGACTCGTGCACAGTGGGCTTTCAGCTGGCCATAAAATGCCGGGTCCTTCTCGGCCTTCCTTAGCTGTTCGGCCAAAGCCCGTGTATCTCCGAAGGGAAAATAGCCTGGATAATTCTCACCCAGCGTTCCCATGAGGCCGGGAATCTGGGAAGCCACGACAGGCACCGAGGAAATCAGGGCTTCCGAGAGAACATTGGAACTCCCTTCCATCCGGGAAGTCAGGGCCACCAGATGGCTGTCGGCCACCAAGCGGCGTGTCTTTCCATAGGGTAAAGCTCCCAACCAACGATAGCGCGGGTTTTTCTGATTCTCATCCAGGGCTCTCTTTTCCATCTCCGGTCCGAGCGCTGCGCCCACCTGTACGATCCTTATTCGGGAAGAGGCGGGGAGCCGTCGACTTGCCTGGGCAGCTCGAAAGGGATCTTTTTCGGGTCTCAAGTTTCCCACCACACAGATTTGAAAGTAGCTCTTGGGAGGAGAGGCCTTGCCTTTAAAGGGTTCAGCAGATTGATAGATGACACAGGTCTTTTGACGCACTGAGGCCGGGAGTTCTTCCAAGGCCTGCTTCTGTAGGACAACCAGATGGGTTGCCAACTTCAAAGAATGTCGGACCTCGGGTCTGCGATCCAGGTCACGGTAAAGGTCGGTCCCCGTGAGCACCACAACCAGAGGCTTGTCGGGATACTTCTCCTGAAATCGACAAATCGACTTGAAGCTCTTTAGAGCGTGCAGAGCAATCAGTACATCACAGGAGCCTCCTTCATATTGGCGTGCCACACTTGCCCTATGACCGAGTGCCTTGAGGAGGCGCACCCAGCGCAGAGCCGTCACCCGATTTCCGTCCAGCAAGGCTTTCGGTGACGGTGTGACCAATTGGATACGCATGCCGGACTGGTGCGGTGGTGAGTTCGTGCTGTCGGGAGTTCGTGCTGTCGTGGGCTTGTCCATTGACCTATAGCGCAGCAGTCCGAAATCCTGCCAGAACATCACGCCGATCAGGGGTACAGTAATTCCGCCAGGTGTTACGAATCAGCCGCGAGCGAGTGGTCCAGGCCCCACCACGCAGGACTTTGTGGGTTTTAAACCAGGGCTCAGAGTACTCTTTATAGGGATCCGCCACGAAGCCGGGATAGGGCAAAAAGTCACTGGCGGTCCATTCCCACACGTTGCCAATCATCTGCCGGCAACCCACCGGACTGTCCCCTGCGGCCAAGGCTCCCACCGCCACACATCCCATGGCTTCCCAGTTCAGGTTGGCCCGTGTGCTACTGGGCGGCTCATCCCCCCAGGGGAAGTTTCTTTTCCCTTCTACCATCGTCCCGTCCGCTTGAAATTCCTGGGATGCCGCCATCTCCCATTCCGGCTCAGTCAAAAGACGCCGGCCCGCCCATTTGCAATAGGCCTCCGCTTCATACCAGTTCACATGGATAATGGGCAGCTCTTCTTCCAAGCGCCGATACTGGTTGAAGTGACGGCGCATCCACCCATCGGGCAATTCTCGCTTCCAGTACACTGGGTGCTCAGCGTCAACCTCTTCTCGCCATCTCCACCCTGGTTCACTCCACACATTCTTGTGCTGGTATCCCCCCGCCTCGACAAAGGCTGCAAATTCAGCATTGCTGGTGGCTGCCCGGGCCACTCGGAAGGGCTGGACCTGGACGGGATGACTCCATTTTTCATTATCGAAAACGAATGGCATCTCTGGCGTCGCCCCAAGAAGAAAAAGTCCCCCGGGCACCTCCACGTCACCGGATCGAAAATCTTCCTCTCCCTGAGGGCTCGAAACTTCCTCCCCGTCTGGAGAGTAGAGAGGGGGTGGAGGATAGCTGAGGGTTTGTCTCCCGTAGGTAAACGCCTCATCGTGCATATCTTCGTGCAGGAGCCCCAGTTGATAGAAATAGGGCTGAACTCCCGGATTCCCCAATTGCAGGGAATCGACCATGCCAGCGAAAATTTCCTCCATGTAACTCAGCGTTTCCTCCCGTGAAGGAAGCGGCAGATCCCAGCGCGTGTCGTGAGCCACCGCCATGGAGTCGTAGAGCCGATCTCCATCTGCACGAATCGGGTCCTTCTGAAACAGATGACGGAGAGTCCATTTCTCCTGAAACCAGGCCACATGTCCGATTTCCCAGAGCAGCGGATTGACGATAGGAAGTCGAGGTCCCATCAGCTGCTCGTCGGTGAGATCCTCAATCAGGGCCAAGGTTCGAGAACGGGCTTCGGTCAACTGATCAATCAACTGCGATGCAGTCATCATGTTTACGCGAACCCTTTCTACTCAGCTCTGGCCGCTCTGAGAGCGGCCGCTACAACGTCGAAACAGCAGCAATGAAAACCACTTCTGGGGATCGTTACAGTGGGCAATCGACTCCAGACCGAAGTATCCCAATTGCTGCTCGAGTTGATGGGGCTCAAATTTACGACTGATTTCGACTAAGATTTGCTCTCCTTCCTTCCACAGAAATTCTGACTCGAGCAAAGGAAGGGCAATTTTCTGGTCTGCAGTGGAAACCGCGTACATCTCCATTTGCTGCCATTGGAGGTTATAGAAAGAATGGTAACGCATTTTCCTCTGGTCAAAATTACTTCCCATCAACCGATTGATGTTTTCAAATGCGTTTAAAATAAACTGGGACGTTATCCCTTCCACATCATTGTAGGCCTTCTCAAAAACTTCCTCCTCTTTGGTGCAATCCACTCCGAGAAGGAAGAAATCGTCTGGGCCCATACATCCACTCAACAACTGAAAAAACCGGTCGAAGTCGGATCGATCCAAGTTACCCACACTGCTGCCCAAAAATGCAAACAGGGTGGGAAGACTCCTCTCGATGCTGAGTATCCCCTCTTCGTAACGAGCACACAGTCCATGAAACTCCAACTGGGGAAACTGAGTTTTGACCGAGTCTCTCGATCCAATCAGAGCGGTAAGGCTCACGTCAACGGGAGCAAAAGTTCCTCTTCCCCGCTGGTTGGCTTGCTGGCTCAGAAGATGGACGGTCTTCTTTGAAAAACCTGCCCCCAACTCCACCAGGCATTCCACTTCAGCCAGAGCAATGATCTTTTCTGCCTCCTTTTCAAGAATGGCATTCTCAGTACGGGTCAGGTAGTACTCGGGCAGGGAGCTGATCTTTTCGAATAACCAAGAACCTCGCTCATCATACAAAAATCGAGGCTCAATGCGGCGAGGTTGGTCAAAGAGAGTCTGAGCTAGGGCTCGAGCCACATTTCCTTCAGGGGCCTCGGACTTGAGCTCCCAGATGGAGGACTCCACGGGCGCCCAGCGGTTCTTCTGACCCTGTGAAAAGATTTCAGGTGGAGTCTCGAGTTTCTGATCCTTGGGCGACATGAGCACCTACCGGGATTCCATCAGCAACTTTCCGTAATACTCGGGCAAGCTTCTTGGCTTCCCTTCTCGGTCCGTGACCACATGAGTAGTCTCCCCTTGAGCATAGACTTTCTCCCCCTGTGGGTCGAGTACTTCATAGGCAAAGGTGACCGTTCGGCGGCGCAATTCCTTGATCCGCGTCCGAACCACAAACTCACTATCATATCGCAGTGGCGCCAGATAACGGCACTGCACGGTGGCAACCACCAGAAACCTCCCACTGTTGTCTTCCATCTCCTGATAGGAAAATCCGTGTTGTCTGCAGAAATCGGACCGGCCCACCTCGAACCACACCAAATAGTTGCCATGATAAGCGACTCCCATTTGGTCCGTTTCCGCGTAGCGGACTCGCAGTGAGCAGTCCGTGTAAGTCAGGTTTTTCATGTTAGCCCGATCGGCCACCCTATCACGTCCAGCAGATCTGCTAAAATCCTCTGCGATATGACCCCATCTGCGGAGGTGTCCGCCTCGCCCTATGCTATTGAAGGCAGCCGAGTGGTGAAGAAATACGGCGACCTCACGGCCGTTGATGCAATGGACTTCACCGTTAAGCGGGGCGAGGTCTTTGGGCTTTTAGGACCCAACGGGGCGGGCAAATCCACCCTGATGCGAATGATTTACTGCCGAACCCCATTGACCTCAGGCAGTCTGTTGGTCGAAGGGTGGGATGTGGGACAAGATCAAAAGAAGATCAAGGCCCTGGTAGGAGTGGTACCCCAGGAGAATAACCTGGACCCCGATCTCAACGTGATTGAGAATTTGATCGTCTATGCGCGTTATTTCCGCATTCCGAGCCAACAGGCTCAAACCCTGGCTGAAGACCTGCTTGCCTTTGTGAATCTTGGCGACAAGAAACACACGGGCGTTGAGGCACTTTCAGGAGGCATGAAACGCCGCCTCATTGTGGCTCGGGCACTCATGAATGGTCCGAAGCTCTTGGTTCTCGATGAGCCTACGACTGGACTGGATCCCCATGTTCGCCACGATCTGTGGGACCGGCTGCGGGAACTGCGTCGTCGACAGATTACGATTCTGCTCTCTACACACTACCTGGAAGAGGCAGAACAACTCTGTGACCGTTTGATCATTATGGATCAAGGCAAAATCCTGGCTTCAGGGAAACCAAAGGAACTCATCCAACGCAATGTTTCCAATTTCGCGCTTGAGATTCATGAAATGGATGGCCAAAAACCCGTCGTTTCGCATCCCGAAGTAACTTCTGAAACCCACGGTACCACTCACTACTACTTTGCCTCATCCCTGGAATTGCTCACTCCACTCATGAATCAATATCCCCATCATCAGTCCCTTCTTCGCCCCGCAAATCTAGAGGATGTCTTTTTGAAGCTGACCGGACGGAGTCGATTGGAGTAGGTTACGATTGATGTGGAGTTGCCCTCTTAGACAGATCGATTGGTTCGACGCTCTGGCGGTGTGGCGGCGCAACTACGACGTCAATTTGAGGCTGTGGAAGGCGGAGGTCTTTCCGCCTCTGTTGGAGCCCACCGTCTCCATTTTGGCATTTGGTTGGGGGATCGGGAGTCTGATCGCCGCGGAACTCCTGGAGATGCCGTATTTAACCTTCGTGGCGGCTGGGATTCTAGTGGTGACCGGCGTTGTTCGCGCCATCCTTGAGTGCACCTATGGTGCCTACTTTCGGATGGTCTATCAGTCCACCTACGATGCCATATTGAGTACACCCATCGGGGTCGAAAGTCTGGGTGCAGGAGAGATTCTGTGGGGTGCCTCCAAAGCCGCCTTTGACAGCCTTCTGATTATGCTGATTCTATTGGCTTTTGGCGTCCTGCACTCCCCCATGAGTATCTTGATTCCTTTGGTCATCTTGCTGGGAGCCACCGGCTTGGCCTCTATTGCCTTTGCCTATACTGTCTCCATATCCTCGATTTATCAGTACAACTACTTTATCGCTCTGGCCTTTTCATCACTTTGGATTTGTGGAGCTTATTTCCCGATCGATCGTCTCCCGCTGGCGCTTCAGTACTTGTCCTGGTCCTTGCCCATCACCAGTGTCGTGAGTCTGTCACGGGGCTTGATGACGGGCCGGCTGGATTCCTGGTCACTGCTTCAGGCAGTCTGGATTCTCATTTCCTCACTGGTCTTCGCAGACCTTGCTCTTCGCCGCCTGGCTAAAAGAATGTACCGGTAGCCGCCGCTTCGCGGTCGTGCTGTCGTCACTTCGTGACGTTGGTGCTTTCGTGCATTCGTGCTGTCGGGAATCAGTGAAATTATGCGCGAATCTACAAACAACCAAGCTGAATCGGCTGAATCTTGCCCGTGGGCTGAAGCCCACGGCTCTGACTGCTCTAGTTGGCTCCAACAGAGCCACATGCTTTAGAGGGTGTCGCAAAAGTCCACTTGATTTGGATTAACGCCTGTAGAGGCGCACAGCAGTGCGCCCACAAACCCTTTTTTATCAACGGCTTATAGGGCGCACGGCTGTGCGCCCCTACACAAGAAACCTGGGTCAGCCGACTTTTGCCTGCGGGCCGGTTCTGGGACTGCACGACGCGCGAAACCCGCCAGCACTGCTGGCAGCAAGTCACCGGGTGACTTGCTGCCAGCCACGGCGGGAAAGATCCCAGTAAATGACTCCTCCTGCTACCAAACTCACAAGAAGAAATGAGACTCCCAGTAATCGTTCTCCAAGAATGATGTTTCCAAGGCCAAAGAGTACGGCGTAAACCAGAATAACTCCACACACCCAATCCAGGAATAGCCAGCCGAAGTTTGAATCTCCTCTCACATCGGGTGCCGCTTTTGCCACCTTTCGCCAACCCACACCTCCAGGACGAACCCGTCGATAAAATTGAATCAGGCGTTCCTCCTCAACAGGTTTGGTAAGAAAGGTCACCCCAATCCACACAGCCGTTGTGACGCCGACAATATAGAGGAGGGTCTCCGGAAAAGCGACCGTGGTATTGACCTTGATATAGAAATAAACAAGAAAAGGGGTCACCGTAGCACTGATCTCACTCCAGGCATTGATCCGCCACCAATAGAAGCGAAGAATTAAGACCAGTCCGAGTCCTGCACCGGCCTCGATGATGAACTGCCAGGCTCCCGAAATGGTCTGAATAACCAGAGTAACCAATATCGAGGCCACCATAACCATCAGTGTAGCTGCCCTTGAAACCAAGACATAATGAGCTTCCGAAGCCTCTTTCCTGATGAATCTTCGATAGACATCATTCACGATATAGGAGGTTCCCCAATTGAGCTGGGTTGAAATCGTGGACATATAAGCCGCAAAAAACGAGGCCACCAGCAGACCCTTCAACCCCACCGGAAGAAAATCTCGCATGGCATAAACGTATCCCAGTTTTTTATCGGCAACATCAAGGTCGGGATACAGAATCAGAGTGGCCAATGCCACCAGAATCCAGGGCCATGGTCGTACACAATAATGGGCAATGGTGAACCAAAGCGTGGCCGCCAGGGAGTGCCTTTCATCTTTGGCAGACATCATCCTTTGGGCAATATAACCGCCGCCGCCCGGTTCTGCTCCCGGATACCAGGCTGCCCACCACTGAACAAAAATGTAGGCGGTAAACGCACTCACACTCAAAGCCAGAGCACCCCCATAGGCGACGCTCTCGATTCCGGAATCGATCACAGGAGTAAATCGAAAGACCGAATCGGGAAGCTGATCTTTCAACCCCTGGATTCCACCCACTTGAGGCAAACGAATCACCACGATGGCAAGAACAAGACTCCCTGTCATGGCAATAACGAACTGTATGAGATCCGTCACCGCAACTCCCCATAGACCGGCAAGGGCGGCGTAAATGGCCGCAAAAACCATGGCCCCGAAAACATAGTAGCGCACCTCCCCTTCAGGGATATCGAACATTCCGATCAAGATGGAAGCCATGGCGACGTTCACCCAACCCATGATGACGGTGTTGATGAAAAGCCCGAGATAGAGGGCCCTGAATCCACGCAGGAAAGATGCCGGCTTGCCCGAATATCGAAGTTCGATAAACTCCACGTCGGTCAGAACGCCTGCCCTCCTCCAGAGCCTGGCAAAGAAAAATACCGTGAACATGGATCCGAACAGGAAATTCCACCACAGCCAATTCCCGGCTATTCCCCCGCTGGCCACAAGTTCTGTTACGGCAAGAGGAGTGTCCGCTGCAAAGGTGGTGGCAACCATTGAAGTCCCGGCCAACCACCAGGGAAGACTACGACCCGCGAGGAAAAACTCGTGGGTATCTCTTCCCGCCCGCTTGGAATAATAAGCGGCGATGCCAAAGCTCAGGATGAAATAGAGGACGACGATAGCCCAATCCAATGCTGCCATTTCACCGATTCGTACTTGCCTGAGTTCGTGCTTTCGTGCTGTCGGGTTTTGGAAAAACCTGTGAAAATAGTGTGGAAATCATGTGCATCAAATTGTTTGTAAATTATTGAAAATAAATGTCTTTTCCCCTTGACTTACGACTTTTCTTGGATACAATAACAGACGAGTTCCCGAGAGACAGACGCCGTGAGAGCGGTGCCCGAAGGAGTCTGGAGTCCGCCGAGATTCTCTTACTTTTTTTCCACCGATAGCGAATGCCACTCGGGAACTCTTCCCTTCTAGTGTCTCGTCATACCGGTCGTTTCCTTATTCCCTAACGACAGCCCGATGGCATGACTTCACGAACGCACGAATGCACGAACTCACTCTTTGTCCTCGAACCACTTATAGTTAATCCCCACGTAGTCCGACCATTTTTCCGGAACCTCAGCTTCCGGAAAAATGGCTTCCACGGGACATTCCGGAACACAGGCTCCACAGTCGATACATTCCTCAGGATCGATATACAGTTGCTTGTGTGGTTCGAAGTCCGGTTCGTCACTGCGGGGATGAATGCAGTCCACAGGACAGGAATCCACACACGCGGTGTCTTTTACGCCAATACAGGGTTCACAAATAATGAAAGTCATCGATCGTGATCTTCGCCTTTCCGTTCTTTTCTCAATTTAACCAAGAATACTCCAAGCTTCAGACACTCGGTTCTCTTGGTAACTTTCTCACATTCTAAGTATTCAAATACTATCAATCCAGTCCTTCGAGAGCCAAGAGTTTCGGTAGTTGCCCTTTCAGGTGGGTTCTCCTAAACTACAGCCGATGAACCGTACTGAACGTCTGCTCGACTTGATCACCTACTTATTGAACGCGCGGGAACCTGTGTCCTGGCAGGAGATCAAAAATCACTTCCCAGAAGACTATGCTCGAGGGGTTGAGGAATCCAATCAAAGAAAGTTTGAGCGAGACAAAGCGGAATTGATCTCTTTAGGAATTCCCATTGATTACCATAGCGGAGCGGGCGTGAAGAAAGAAGGTTATCTCATTGAGAAGGAGAAGCTCTTTCTTCCCGAGATCCAGTTCACTCCCCAGGAGTCGTCTCTGTTGATGCTCTCAGCCAGTGCGGTTTTGGAACAGGAAATGTTCCCTTATCGGGACCAGTTGGAATCCGCGCTTCACAAGATCATCAGCATCAACGAACACATCAGCCCTCCGCCTCCGGGGATCACCATCACCTACTCTGGAGACCAGGGATCCTCCAAGCGTGCCAAGTGGGTCAAGGCAATCCAGGATGCCCTGGATCGGCGAAAAGAGGTCAAATTCGTCTATCATGCATTCTCCACCGGTGAAACCACCCGACGAACGGTGAATCCCTATGGATTAATTTTTCGAAGGGGTTTTTGGGCGCTGGTCGGGTGGGATCATGCTCGCCAGGACCTGCGCTCCTTTGTAGTCACCCGGATCAGGAATTTGAAAGCCAACACTCGACGACCCGGGACTCCGGACTATGAGATTCCCGAAGGTTTTTCAGTGAAGAGCTATCAAAATCAGCAGCAGTGGGAACTGGACTTACATGATCCTATCTCCGTGACCCTTCAGATCTCGCGACACCGCTTACCTGAACTGCTCCCTCAGTTGACGACCGCCAAGAAAACAGGCGAGGATACTTTCGAATTGAATGTGACGAATCGATCCGGTCTGATATCCTGGATCCTGTCCCAAAAAACTGACGTTCGGATTTTAGACCCATCAGAGATACAAAACGAGCTTTGTGAGGTTCTTCAAAAGATGTCATGAACGTCACTGAGCGGATCAACCGCATCCTCTTTATCCTGAGCTACGTTTCGAAAAACCAGGGGGTCACTATAGAAAAGCTGGCCGAACAGGTGGGGCTGCGTCCCAAGCAGCTCATGAAGGAGTTGGATTTCATGCTCCTGATCGGCAAGCCCCCTTTTCGTCCCGATGATTATGTGGACATCTACGTGGAAGATGAGCAGGTCTATGTCGAGTTTGACCAAATGCTTAATCGTCCCTTGCGCCTGACTCGTCCCGAAGCCATGGCCCTATTGATGTCCTTGAAATTACTGGACCCGGAAGTAGACCCCAAAACGGTGCGATCTCTGAAGAATACGATCGAGAAGGCCATTTCCAATACTATTGATCCGGAGGCCCGTCCGGAGGACCGTATTGTTCTTGAACAACCTTCGCGGCCTGTCTCTCGTTACTTCAGTCTCTTGCGCCAGGGGATTGATCAAAACCGGAAAGCGGAAATCGACTATTACTCCTTAACCCGCGACAGCACGAGTCATCGGGTGATTCATCCCTATTTTCTTACCAAGAAGATGGGTTACTGGTACCTCACAGGTTATTGCGAACTGCGGAAGGGTCTGAGAACCTTCAAATTCGAACGCATCCTGTCCGTGGAACTTTATCGGGACAAGTTCACCCCCCCAGAGGAGGTGGAAACGAACAAATATAAACACAATTTCTTGAAGTCGATGGGATCTCGCCGAATTGAGATTTATTTCGATTCCAAAGTAGCCCCCTGGATCAAAGAAAGATGGGGTTCTTCCGTGACCAAGGCCGAAAATGATGGAGTGGTGCTGAATCTGGCCTGTGAAACACTGGAATACCCTTCACGGCTGGTCCTCAGCTTCGCCCCCTATGCTAAACCCCTGAACCCGCCTGAACTCATAGAGAAGGTAAAAAAGGACTCTCAGGATATTATCCAATTGTACAAAAGCAAGGTTGTGCACTAGCTGGGTATGCGGGCACGAACCGTGAGGATGGCAGGTGCTCGTGGTAAGGCGCAGTCAGAGCCGTGGGCTTCAGAGGGTGTCGAAAAATCCCACTTGAGTTTGAGGAAGGCCTGTAGGGGCGCACGGCCGTGCGCTCCTACACAAGCAACCTAGGTCAGCCGACTTTTGCGGCACCCTACCCTAAGGCAGTGGGGGTGCCTTCAGTTCTACAGACTCGTCCAGTGAACGTAGAAATTCCAGCAAATCTTCTCTTTCCGCGTCTGAAAGATCGACTTCCTTAAGATTCTCACGATCCAGGAAGGGGTTGTCCTGTCCACCATCGAGCATGAAATCTACTGCTTCCTCCAAAGTGGCAACGCTGCCATTGTGAAAATAAGGACCCGACTGACTAACATCCCGCAGGGTCGGAGTCTTGAAGGCCCCCCGATCACTGTCCTCTTCGGTGACCTTATGACGCCCAAGATCCGGTTCCTCTGCATCCATTCCGATCCCGACGTTGTGATATTGAAGATCGGTGAAAAGGACACCATCGTGACAATTGTTGCACTCCGCTTTCTCGAAGACCTCATAACCGCGCTTGGCTGAATCGCTCACTGCCGATTCATCTCCAGCCTGCCAGCGATCCCACGGGGTGTTGCTGCTGATAATCGTCCGCATATAGGCGGCCAACGCTTTGGAAACGTTCTCGGGAGTAGCATCCTCATTGAAAATGGCCTGAAACTGATCTTGGTATCCCTCGATGCCATTGAGCTCGGTGACGACTTCATCGGGATCTGCGCCCATATTGCCGCCTCTCCAGGCGGCCAGGGCCTGAGAGGCCAGCGGCTTAGAGCGGCCATCCCAGTAATACTCCGCATGATATCCAATATTCCACAGCGTTGGAGAGTTGCGAGACAGAACTTTATCGAAGGCTCCCAGGGCTGTGGTCCTTCCATCCGACAAACCCTTATCATTCTCATGACAACCATAACAAGAGCGTTCACCATCTCCGCTCAGTCGCTGGTCAAAGAACAACTGCCGCCCCAGAGCGACCTTCTCGGCCGTTATGGGATTGTCTGCCGGTATCTCCATGGCCGCATAACTCGATATGGGAGCATAGTCAGAAGCCTCTGCCGGAAGCGGCAAGACCTCCGGCTGAAATCCCGCCGACGGCTCAGGTGTTGTAGTGCAAGCAGCTGCCAAGAAAACAACCGAACATAGAAGAACGAACAACCTTGGTCTGGTTCTATATCTTTTCATACTCTCCTCCCAAAAGTGTGTATGCTCCGGCATATTAGCACAGGGCTGGACGGGGACCAAGTTCAACCTGATGACCTACAAAAGGCACTGGGCCTCGTTTACAACCCTGGGAAGATCAATTTGCAGTCGTCCGAAATGCCCCTATAATGAGTTCCTGAACAGGCATCAGGAGGGTTGCAGATGGACAGGAATGCAGTTTCTTTACTCATTTTGCTGTTGAGTGTAGGTTTTCTTGCCTATTGTGCCTCAACATCCGACGAAACACCGGAAACCGTAGAACCCGTAGAAACCAAAGGAGTACCCCCACCACCCCAAGTCGTGGCTACGGCCCTTGCCGACTTGTTTCCCACTGAAGGAAGCGAAACCAATGGAAGCATCACCTTCGAACAGACGAACGGACGAGTCAAGATTGTTCTTGAGGTCCGTGCGTTGACGCCCGGCAAACATGGGATCCACATCCACGAAGGAGATTGCAGCCAAGCTGATGCGAGTAGTGCTGGGGCTCACCTGAATCCCGGCGGTACTCAACATGGAGCTCCGGATTCCCTCACCCATCACACCGGCGATTTAGGAAACATTGAGGCGGATGCGGAGGGTAATGCCAGCTTTCAGATGACTGTCGATTTCATCAGCCTTTTAGAGGGACCGAATTCCGTGATCGGTAAGGCAGTCGTCGTCGAAGCGGAGGAAGATGATTTCGACCCGGCTAGAAGTGATGGAGATCGCCTCGTCTGTGGGGTGGTTGAGATGACTTCGTGACTTCGTGCTTCTGTGTATGGAGAAAACTTTTAATCTGTTTTTGCATCTGAGATAATAGAAAAAGCGCTCATGAAAACAACGAGAGGCTTCTTCCTCTTTTTCTTTGCGACTTTAGCCTTCTCCATCCCCCTGCGAGGGGATCACTTCTTGCCTCCTGTCCCCCAGAATCATTTCTTCCTCCCTTCCCGTACCCTGTTTTTCTTCCGGCCTGATCTGTACGTCCAGAGCCACCTCCACTCGACTCCCTTGATTTATACCCCTTCCCTCCATTCCAGGAGACACCACGAATCAGTGACTGACGCCCACTGGGCAGCAAGCCAAAAAATATACCTTCTGGATATTGTCGGCCCTATCGATACGGAGATTGTACGAGCCAATACGACCGACTTGATCTTCCAGGTCCACCCGGCAAAGGCGCGTGTTTTCATCGATGGAATGCTCATTGGAAGTGCCCGCGACTTCGCTACCCAGAGAGACCGCTATACCATTCTCGATGGTCAACATAATCTTCGGATTGAAGCGACCGGATATGAGCCTTACCAGACCGAGATGAACATCATGGCCGACCGCACCCTTCACCTGGATATTGAGCTGGAACCTCTGGAAGACGGTTCTGATGGGAAGTGACGTGGCTTCGTGCGCTGGTGACTTCGTCACCTCGTGCATTCGTGCTTTCGTGAATTCGTGCGGTCGCTCAGCCGAGGAGATCATCCAGGGCTTTGCTTAACTCGGAAAAACTAAACCGATAGCCGCTCTTTTCCAAATTGCGGGGTACTACACGCTGTCCGCTGAGAAGCAAAGTCTCCGCCATCTCACCAAACATCAATCGCAGGACAAAACCGGGGACACGGAAAAAAGCAGGGCGTCTCAAGGCTCGTGCCAATGCACTTGTAAAGTCTGCATTGGTGACGGGATTGGGAGCCGTCAAGTTCAACGGGCCTTCAATACCCTCCTTTTCAATAGCGTACCGAATGGCTTCGACCTCGTCTTTGATATGAATCCAGGACATCCACTGTTTCCCACTGGCCAAGGGGCCACCCACGCACATTTTGAAGGGCGGGAGCATACGGGGCAGAGCTCCACCTTCGGTCGATAAGATAAAACCGCTTCGCACCAGTACCACACGAACTCCCGATTCTGTCGCCCGCTGGGCTTCGCTCTCCCACTGCTGGCACAACTCGGCCAAGAAATCCTGCCCAGGGGGACTCGTCTCCTCAAACACCTGATCCTCACTACTTCCGTAGTAACCGACCGCTGAAGCATTCACGAGAACCTTGGGAGGATTCTGGCACTGGGAAAGAGCGTCGACCAGGTTCCTGGTACCCGCCACTCGACTTTCAACAATCATTTCTTTGCGCCGAGAAGTCCAGCGGCCTGCGGCTAACGGTTCTCCGGCCAGATGGACCACTGCGTCCAATCCTTCGAGAGCTTGAACTGGAGAGGGACCCGAAGTGGCATCCCAGGCCACCGCTTCCACTTGCGGAATTTGTCCTCGCGCTTTTTCAGGGTTTCGAGCCAGAACCACCACTTGGTGACGGGCTTGGATGAGGTGTCGACAAAGGGCGCCCCCGACCAGTCCGGTTGCCCCTGTTACGGCCACTTTCATCGTGACTTTGTACCTTCCCGAGTTCGTTCTTGATTGGCTGGGGGACAGGGATTCGAACCCCGATTCCATGGTCCAGAGCCATGTGTGTTGCCCTTACACCATCCCCCAGCACTCATCCCCTGATCATAGCGCAAAGGCAACGTTTGAGGGTAGAGCAATGAAGGAGACCACCGATTTCACGAACGCACGAATTCACGAAAGCACGACCTCACGAACTCACGTGGCGGTGCTTTGTTCGGCCAGATCCAACCTGATCTGTGCCTCACGAAGATCAAGCAGGGCTTGAGCGTAGTCGGTATCGGGATCATCGGAACCCAACAGCTGTTCGGCCTGTACCTGATGGGCTCTTGCTTGCTCCACATCGATCTGATCAGGAAGTTCAGCTGCTTCCGCCAATATGGAGACACGATCGGGAAGCACTTCTACGAAACCCCGACTGCAGAAGACCTTAGTTTCCTGAGAATCCCGGCGATAGGAAATGACTCCGATCTGGAGTTCCGACAACAGTGGCGCATGTCCGGGTAAGATTCCCAGATACCCTTCGGAACCGGGTACAACGACTTCCTCAACTTCCCCGCTGAAAAGCAACTGCTCGGGTGTGACAATCTCCAGCTCAATCTTCTCCATCAAGCTCCCTCTCTTTTTTTTCTTCTCTCTTCTCTTTTCTTTTTTCTCAATTTCTATTTTCTACGCGCGAAGCGCGCCACCCTTACTTCATCTTCTCCGCCTTTTCCTGCACCTCCTCAATATTGCCCACCATGTAGAAAGCCTGTTCAGGAATTTCATCGTACTTGCCTTCAGCGACCTCCCTAAAACTACGGATGGTCTCTTGAATAGGCACGTATTTCCCGGGTATTCCCGTAAATTGCTCGGCAACAAAGAAGGGCTGAGAGAGAAATCTCTGAATCTTGCGGGCTCGGCTGACCGTCACCTTGTCCTCCTCAGAGAGTTCATCAATGCCCAGAATGGCGATAATGTCCTGAAGGTCCTTGTAGCGCTGCAAAATTCCCTGGACCTGTCGCGCCACGCTGTAGTGCTCCTCACCGATGACTCGGGGATCCAGAATACGGCTGGTGGAAGCCAGAGGATCTACCGCCGGATAGATACCCTGTTCAGCAATAGACCGTTCCAGGTTGGTGGTGGCATCCAGGTGAGCAAAGGCGGTCGCAGGAGCAGGGTCTGTGTAGTCGTCCGCGGGCACGTAAATGGCTTGAATCGAGGTAATGGATCCCTTCTTGGTGGTGGTGATTCTCTCCTGAAGCTCACCCATCTCGGTGGCTAAGTTGGGTTGATATCCTACCGCCGAAGGCATGCGGCCCAACAAGGCAGACACTTCCGAACCTGCCTGAGTAAAGCGGAAAATATTGTCGATGAAGAGCAAAACATCCTGCCCCTCTTCATCCCGGAAATACTCCGCCGCTGTCAGACCCGTCAAGCCGACGCGCAGCCGAGCTCCGGGTGGTTCCGTCATCTGGCCGAAGATGAGAGCCGTCTTATCGAGGACACCCGATTCCTTCATCTCCAACCACAGGTCGTTGCCCTCACGAGTGCGCTCACCCACACCGGCGAAAACGGAAAAGCCTCCGTGTTGAGTGGCAATTCGGTGGATGAGCTCCATGATAATGACGGTTTTTCCAACTCCAGCCCCTCCAAACAAACCAATTTTTCCGCCTCGAGAAAAGGGTTGGACCAGGTCAATCACCTTGATGCCCGTCTCCAGCATTTCCGTTTCCGTGCTCTGCTCTTCCAGTGTTGGAGCAGGCCGATGAATGGGGTAGGTCTTCTTGGCTTTGACCTCCCCTGCATCATCGACCGGCTCTCCCAGCACATTGAGCACACGTCCCAGGATTTCGCGTCCGACCGGGACAGAGATAGGGGCACCGGTGTCGATGGCTTTCATGCCCCGAACCATCCCATCGGTGGGCTGCATGGCGATGCACTTCACCCTATTGCCTCCCAGGTGTAGGGCCACTTCAAGGATGTTGTCGATGGGAATCGGTGAATCAAAACCCTCGGAGGTCACTCGGATGGCATTGTAAATCGCCGGCACATGTCCGCCCTCGAACTGGACGTCAATGACCGGCCCCATGACTTGGATCACTTTTCCAACTATTTCGGCCATATTCTGAACTCCTGTCTATTGCTGTCGTTCGTCCTCACTACTTGCCCTCCACCAGTGCTTCCGCGCCACCAATGATTTCGATGATTTCGGTCGTGATCGAGGTCTGACGCATACGATTCATTCGTAGAGTCAAGCTTTCAATCATATCCTTGGCATTTCGGGTAGCCGCATCCATGGCCGTCATCCTGGCCCCATTTTCAGCAGCTTCGGACTCCAGCATGGCTCTAAACACCTGCGTTTCCACATGCCGTTCAAGCAGGTGATCGAATAACACCGACGGGGGCTGCTCGTAGATGTGATCAAGAAGAACTTCCTCTTGATCGTCGGATTCCAGGCGTTGTATGGGCAGCACCTTTTCGATGACCACATTCTGCTGGACCACCGACTTGAACTCGTTGTATACCAGGTAAATCGCATCCAACTCCCCGGCCAGATAGTAATCGATAATGCTCCGGGAAATTTCCTGGGCGTACTTGAGATCAACGCGGCTCATGATGTTGACGTATTCATGCCGGACGGGCCAGGGACGGTGTCGAAACCAGTCCGCTCCCTTTCGACCCACCAGCGTCAGGCTGATGGTTTCATTGATGTTTTCTTCCCGGATGTAGCGGGTAGCCGCCTTGATGATGTTTGCGCTAAAAGCACCACACAGTCCTCGGTCGGATGTGACCACCACCAGCATCGCCTTGTCGCCATCCCGTTGCACCAACAAAGGGTGGAGTTCCGGATTGGCGCGAGCGGCCAGTGAATTCAACACCTCCAGCATCCGATTTGCATAAGGACGGGCGGAAAATATCCGGTCTTGAGCCCGTCTCAACTTGGATGCTGCGACAAATTTCATGGCTCGAGTAATTTGCTGGATATTCTGAACGGACCGCACTCGTCGTCGAACATCGCGAACATTCCCGCCCGGCATGGTTAATGTAAACTCCCTGTTTTTTCTGGATTTAGGCCCGGGTTATGCATTATCCGGGCTAGGCCGCTCTTTCGTCTTCAAAGCGGGTCTTAAATTCTATAATCGCTTCGTGTAGTCTCTTCCGTAACTCTTCATCCAGCGCTTTCTTGTCCAGGATTTCCTTTAAGAGGTCTGACTTGCTCAGGTTCATAAACTCGGAGAGACCCTTTTCAAATTCTGCGAGCTGGGAGACTTCAATACTGTCCAGAAGCCCTTCGGTTGCCGCCAGGATCAGCACAATCTGCTGATCCACACCGATGGGCTCATATTGATTCTGCTTGAGAATTTCAGTCAGTCTTTCGCCTCGGGCCAACTGGTGTTGGGTCGCCTTGTCCAGATCGGAGCCAAACTGGGCAAAGGCGGCCAGGGCACGATATTGAGCCAATTCAAGCCTCAGGGTCCCTGCCACCTGCTTCATCGCCTTGATTTGGGCATTACCACCCACTCGGCTGACCGAGTTCCCCACATGTATTGCAGGTCGGATGCCCGAGTAGAACAGATCGGACTCCAGAAAAATCTGGCCATCGGTGATGGAAATCACGTTGGTGGGGATGTAGGCGGCAATGTCGCCTGCCTGGGTTTCGATCACCGGCAAAGCGGTCAGACTGCCCCCTCCCCGTTCGTCGCTCATCTTGGCGGCCCGCTCCAGAAGCCTACTGTGAAGATAAAAGACATCACCCGGATAGGCCTCCCGGCCGGGCGGCCTTCTCATCAGGAGGGATATTTCTCGATAGGCGGCGGCATGCTTGGACAGGTCGTCATAGACAATCAGCGCATGACGCTTAGTGTCGCGGAAGTACTCCCCCATGGAGCACCCGGCATAAGGTGCCAAGTACTGCATGGTGGCCGGATCAGAAGAAGCCGCCACCACCACAATGGTCTTCTCCATGACGCCATAGTCGGCGAGGGTCTTCACCACTCGCGCAACGGTAGAGCGCTTCTGGCCGATGGCCACATAAATGCACACCATGTCGGTGTCCTTTTGATTGATAATCGCGTCGATGGCAATAGCACTTTTACCCGTCTGGCGATCACCAATAATGAGCTCGCGCTGTCCTCTACCGATGGGAATCATGGAGTCGATGGCTTTGAGACCGGTCTGGACGGGCTCGCGAACCGGCTGACGATCCACCACCCCCGGGGCCAGCCTTTCCACGGGAATGAACTCATCTGTTTCCACCGGCCCTTTACCGTCAAGCGGTCGGCCCAGGGTGTCCACGACACGCCCCAACAAGGCCTCCCCCACCGGCACTTCCATGATGCGCTTGGTACGCTTGACCAGATCTCCTTCTTTGATCTTATGAAACTCACCGAAGAGAACCGTTCCTACATTGTCTTCCTCAAGATTAAAGGCAAGGCCATAGACGTCGTGAGGAAACTCCAGTAGCTCCAACGACATGACCTTTTCCAACCCATGCACTCGAGCAATGCCGTCACCGGCTGAGAGGACTGTGCCCACTTCACTGACCACGACTCCAGTATCGAAATCTTTGATTTGTTCCTTGATGATCTTGCTAATTTGGTCTGTTTTCAATGCCATGATTTTGTTGAACTACTTATCTCTTTCTACTTGCTGGCTAAACGACGTCGAAACTCCTCCAGCTGAGTGCCAATCGAACCATCGTAAATGGTTGACCCAATCTGCAGTTTCAATCCTCCAATCAACGACTCATCCACGTGATACTTGATTTCGACCTCCTTGCCCGTCAAAGTCGAAACCACTTTTCGAAGACGTTGATCCAGGGCCTTGTCCACCTTCTCACAAGCAAAGACGTCGGCACGCACAATGCCATGAAGGTCGTCCAATACATTCGCGTATGCTTCGAGCACCTCTTGAAATTGAGGTAGACGAGCGCGCTCGATCAAAACCAGAATAAAATTTGCCACCGTCTGGGTCAGAGGAATCTCCTTAGCCAATTCCTGGATGATCTTCCGCTTCGCTGAAAAAGGAATGGCCGGATGGATGAGCGTTTCCATCAGTTCCTTGTGCGAACCCAGTAATGCAGAAAAACTCGACAGCTCTTCCAGCACCTGATCTTCCTGCTTTAATTCCACGGCTACATCAGCCAGTGCCTGCGCAAACTTCAAAGGGACTAAGGAAACCATCTTCTAACCTCGGCCAATCTTTCTAGCACGCTGTTAACACCGAGGTCAAGGCGGGGGCCTTGATCCATTAAGCGCGCCCCGGTGGCACGTCCGAACCGTCAGTATTGCAAAGACCCTAGCCACAATGGTACATATATGCTGGTCTTACGGCTCGGGTCAGCCACCGGCTGACCCCTACAGAGAAAAGGGAGAACAACGATGTCTGGAAAAGAAGCTACCAATTCGTTAGATCGTGATCCTGGTGTGACCGATGAGATACCCATTGTCCCCTACCGTGTTATTCATGCCGAGATCCCCTTTTACTCGGATCCGGAATGTACTCAGGAGGTGCCAGAGGCAAAAATTGCCATCCTTGAGATGCTGGATCCCGACGACACCATAGGGGAACTGGACGTGGTACCCTCCCGAAAGAAGTATGAGCCCGGACAACTTGTACGATGGTCCCTCAACAACAAGACAGGATGGGAAGAAAGCTGGTACCGGCACCCTGAAAAAACAGAAATTGAGCGGGCCTGGGTTTATCACGTCGAATTCATCGGGAAGTTGCTTAAAGATCAGGGCACCTAGCATCCTCCGGGCTAGGTCCTAGGGCATTGAGCGCCCACTTCGCATGCCGGCGAATCATGGGATCGTCACTCTGGAGGAGATTTTCCAATTCCGGGATCATCTCCGGATCCCCACTATTCCCCATCGCCACCACTACATTGCGCAGAAAGCCGCGCCATTTGGCGCGCTTGATGGGGCTGCCCCGATAGCGCTTCTGAAACTCCTCAGGCGAGAGACGCGCCAACTCAAGTAGCTGGGGCGCCCGATTTTCCTCTCTGGGTTTGAATTCCTCCACTGAAGAAACAGGGGCTTTTCTATTCCAGGGACAGACATCCTGGCAAATGTCGCAGCCAAAAATCAGATTTCCCATCGGTTCTCGAAACTCCTCGGGGATGTCTTCCCGCAGTTCGATGGTCAGATAGGAGATGCAGCGACGGCTATCGAGCAAATAGGGTTCGACAATGGCATCGGTTGGACAGGCATCGATGCAGCGGGTACAGGAGCCACAGAAATCCGCACCCGGCGCATCATATTCCAGTTCCAGATTCAGCAGAATTTCCCCAAGAAAGAACCAGGAACCCAAATCGCGAGACAGCACGTTGGTGTGTTTTCCCAGCCAGCCCACTCCTGAATGGACAGCCCAGTACTTGTCCATGACAGGCCCGGTATCCACGTAGATTTTCGCCTCCACCTCAGGTTCAAATCCACGTACATAGTCAAGAAGTTGCTCCAGCCTTTTGCCCAGAACTTCATGATAGTTCTCTCCCGCGGCGTAGCGAGAAATGGTCCCTCGTTCAGGACGTTCGTAGGGAAGGTCGTAGTCATGAAAATAGTTCAGAGAAAGAGAAACCACAGAGCGGGCATTGGCCAACACCTTCCTGGGATCGATCCGCTTCTCGGGTGTCCGCTCCATGTAGGCCATGGTTCCATGATATTGGCGGGCCAGCCAGGCCTCCAGAGCCTCTCCCGGCATCGCCGATAGGGGCGCAATCCCCACAGCCTCAAAACCTAAGGCATGAGCCTGATCCTTGATCCTCCGAGTCCGTTCCCTCTTGTCCATTATCCCAAAGTTTCTGCTACCCTCTCTGCCGGGTCACAAGCAGTATAAGGGCTAGCCTTGTCATGAGAAAACTTGAGTTTGCGGACATTTTAGGTTTGGTGGTGGTCCTGCTCTGGGCTGCCAACTTACCCCTGGCCAAGGACGCCTTGAGGGAATTCTCTCCCATGAGTTTCAATGCAGTGCGTATCCCTCTGTCGGCCTTGCTGTTGTGGTTTCCGATGCTGCTTTTGAAAGGGCGAATTGATCTTCAGCCTAGAGATATCTGGAAGATACTGGTACTGGGCATCATCGGCAACGTTTTCTATCTCACGCTGTTCATCCATGGACTTGAACTAACCAAGGCCGGCAATGTTGGTCTGCTGATGTCAGTCGGGACTGTGTTCACCGCTTTGTTGAGCAGTCTCTTGGGGCATGAGTACCTGGGCCGCATGGTCTGGGTGGGCATCTTCTTGTCCTTTGGCGGCGTAGCGGTGATCCTGCTGGAAAGTGCGGAGTTTGCCGTTGGCACAGGGACACTGGTTGGAGACCTGATCACACTGGCTGCCGCCTGCTGTTGGTCCGTGTACACGGTTTTCAGTAAAACCCTGATGAAGAGCTATTCACCTCTCACTTTCACGACTCTCACACTGAGTGTCGGCGGCTTTGCTCTCTTTTTCATCTCGCTTCCTGATCTGATGGACCAAAACTGGGGCCAGATCTCCACGAAGAGTTATCTCGAACTGGGCTATTCTTCCATCTTCTCTCTGGCTGTTGCCTACTCCATCTGGTTTTACTGTGTGGACCGCCTGGGAAGTACGAAAACCGCCATCTATGCCAACCTGGTCCCTTTTTGGACACTTCTTTTCGCTTGGTTTTTTATTGGGGAGGAAGTCACCCTACTCCAAATCCTGGGAGGAATCCTGATTTTGACGGGAATTTATCTGACCAAGCTGAATAGGAAGCTGACAACTGACAACTGACAGCTATCTGTGGTCTGTTGTCTGTATCTTATTGAGTCATTCCGAACTGTCGAAGCATATACTGATAGAAGGGATCATTCGTATACTCCCGAACCCAGTTGATCGAAAGCACACAACGTTCGTACTTGTCGGCCAGTTTCTTGAACACCACCGTCGATTCGGTGTCCGGCTCCAGTTCGCTGGCCACCCTATAACTGCGGCGCCCTGTGTCGACATAGTAGGAATGAGAAAGGGTCCGTCTTCCGTAGGTCAGGCTCTCGGGAAACATTCCCAGGATAAACAGCGTGTGGTCCCCGATCTGCTGGAAGCATTCCTTTTTTCTTGACCGAGGAGCTTCCAGGGCTACATTTATCATGTCCGCCAGGTAACCTAAGCACTCACCGTTTTCACCCTTCAATTTATACAGGTTATCCACGTACATGAAGTGGGTGAGCAGATCACTGAGATAAAACAGTAGATCCTTATCGGGTATGCTTGCCTGGGTCAGGGCCCGATCGGCCACAGTTCGAAAATGCTTCTTAACCGGATGATTGCTAGGAATGCTCTGACCTTCGTACGTCACTTTCCCTGCTTTCTAGTCCCGGTAGTCCCTATCAGAAAGTGTACCCTATCGTGTGTCCCCTTCGTGCAAACTGCATCCTACAATAGCCCTCTGATGTTATGGGTTTGTCTGGTGGGTAAAGGCCCGCAGGCTAAAGCCTGCGGCTCTGTTGGAGCCAACGAGAGCAGTCAGAGCCGTGGGCTTTAGCCCACGGGCTAGTGCTGCTAACCCAGGCGCTGTTCCCGACGGCGAAGGGCCGCCTCGTAGCGCTGTTTTTCCTCATCCGATTCTGGAATCAGAGACGGCGCCTGTGTCGGCCTGCCCTTCTGATCCAGAGCAACATAGGTCACAAAAGCGGTACTGGTTTGCAAACGCTGACCGCTGACCGGATCTTCTGAAAAGACCTGAATCTCCACTTCCATCGAGGTCGTGAAAACCCGGGTAACATACGCCTCCAGCAGCACCAGCTGACCGACTTTAATGGGGTGGAGAAAAGAAACTGAGTCAACGGAGACCGTCACCACCGGCAGCCTGGCATGGCGAAAGGCGGCAATGGCTCCAGCCACATCGAGCAGGTGCAGTACCTTGCCTCCGAGAATATTGCCATGGATATTGGCATCGTTAGGGAGAACCATCTCCGTCATGCTCGTTTGGGATTGCGAAACCCGTTTACCTTTCATGGTTTGTATTTCTGCAACAAGACACAACACGAAACAGCATTCTGTGATATTTTCATTACGGTATGACGATTCAGAATCTGCAGTTAGTCAATGTCCTGGTTCTCATTATGGCCGGACTCATCGTCGTGGAAACCATTATACTCGTGGTGACCACCTTGACTTTGAGCAAACAGATTCAAGATCTGGATCAAAATCTGCACGTTCTCTCCCAGCGATCCGCTCAGGGAATGGCGCTTGCTCGGCGGGTGATCACCGCCATAGAAGAGGGCACCCCTCAACTCGCCAAGGTTGAAGACGCGGTGGAAAAACAGCTCTCCACATTGGTGGAAACGACAAAGACGGCCGATCAGGCCTTGGGACGCGGCCTTGATTTGCTGCGTTTTGAAACGGGAGAAGCCCGGAGCCAGGTGGATACCGTTTTGAGCAGATTCTCACAGCAAACCTTCAGGCTTCATCGCTTGCTGATCCATCCTGCAATGCGGGCTTCTGAAATCGTTCACGCCGGCCTCAAAGTCCTCAAACAGACTCTTTCCAGGGAGGCCAAATCACCGGCCTCATACGGGCCTGACAAGGAAACCTTCATCTAGCTTCCAGGATCACGGTCGTCTCGATCCGTTCGCCGTCCCGAAAAACAGCAACATCCACCTCATCACCCGGATTCTTGGTTCCCAGAGCACGGATAAACTGGCGAAGACTGTCCATGGTCTGACCATCGAAACGTACCAACACGTCCCCATCCTTCAGACCGGCTCTTGCTGCCGGGGTCTCCCCCAGAATCTTCTCAAAACGAACTCCTCCCAGGCTCCACCCCGTGTCGGGGAGGGATCCAAACCAAGTGCGGCCTCTCCTCCCCCCACGCCTCCTTGGCCGCTCCGGTCCACGATCCACCTCCACATACTGGAGAGGCTGATTCAGCTCGAGCAGTCGATGCAAGGTACTTCGCACCACTTCCAGAATCTGATCAATAGTCTGGACGTTGATCCGCTCCCAGTCATCTGAAGGCCTGTGGTAATCACTGTGCAAACCCGAGAAGAAAAACAGCACCGGGATTTTCTTGCTGGAGAAGGAAAGATGATCACTGGAACCACGCGAACTATCGGAATAAGAAAATAGCAGAGGTGAGATCTTCTGCACCTCATCCAGAATCCCCCTGAACTCTGCCGTGGTTCCCACTCCACCAATCAAGAGATTTCCTTGACTCCGCCCGATCATGTCCATATTGATCATGGCCACCGTGTTTCCCAGCGGCATGGTGGGGTGCTCCGTATAGTGTCGCGATCCCAGCAGACCCAGCTCTTCCCCGGCAAAGGCGATGAAAAGCAGGCCCTGCTGCAAGGGAGAGTCTCTACTGAAATCCAGAGCAAGCTGCAGTAATGCCGCCGTTCCTGAGGCATTATCATCCGCTCCATTGTGAATCTGATCGATGAGTTCGGGAGCCAGAGATCCCGTGGTCCCCAAACCCAAATGGTCATAGTGAGCACCGATGATGATGATCTTGTCTGTTTGCCCAGGTAGGAAACCCAACACATTCCTCACCGTGTGTTGAACCTTGACCACATCCAGCGAAACAGTGGCAATGACGCCGAGATCGAAGGAGACAGGAGTCCAATGAAGGTTGATTTCCTCAACGACTTCAACAGAGTTACGGCCGCCTTTCTCAAGCAGGCGCTCACTCCATTCCGGACTGAGTCTGATCGAGTGGATTCCTATGCTCTCCACTCGAGATCGACGGGAACGGGGCTCCTCATCGGGTGGGTGGTTCAAGCCATCGGAGAGGAGAATGATACCCACAGCCCCTCTCTTCTTAGCGTTCATCACCTTATACAGCACGGTTGCGTAAGGCGTGAAGTCCTTCCCTGCGAAACGACTCTCTTCCGCTTGCTCCTGGGGCTGATGCTCAAAGATCAGCACGATCTTCCCGACCACATCGAGATCTCTGTAGTCGTCATACTCCAGTTCGGGCGCCGAAATGCCGAAGCCGGCGAACACCAACGGTCCCTGAACGACCGTATCCGGACCCGAGGTCAACGGCACGTAATCCTTCAGCACTTCCAACCGAATCTGTTCCGTTCCCGTTTCCAAAGTGACCTGATTTTCCGGGCCCAGGGATCGTCCCATGCTGATATCGAATTCCTGGAAATAGGTTTGTTGATTTCCAGCCGGCAGAAGACCATATTCCCGAAAGAACTCGGCAAGATAATCGGCTGCCTGCTCAAGCTCCGGACTGCCATTGCCACGCCCTTGCAGTTCATCCGAAGCCAGATAACGCAAATGCCCCATTAAATTGTCCCCTGTGCTGGGTTGGGGTTGGGGTTGGGGTTGAGCCAGAGCCGGCGCGATCGGCGCGATCAGCAGCAACACAATCGTGCTGCCAAAACAAGCCCTCCGGACTCTACTCACCGCTAAAACCTCTTTATTTGAAAAACCCTGAAATTTCACACTTGAAACGTGATGCCCATTATAATGAGTTCCTCTTATGAAGGAAGTGCTCAAAGCGATCCAATACAAGAATATCGACGAAGCGCAGAGAATCCTGGCCGAAAGCATGGATGGGAAAATCCAAATATTCGACGACGCAGGTGAGGAACCTCAGGGTCTGCTGAGCATCATACCCCAGGATCGCCTCCCCGAAAAGGAGTTTTACCGTCTGCTGGACACCAAAATAGGCACCCTGATCGAGGTGGAGAAAGTCTCCTATTCAGGCTATGGGCCACCCGCCGAAGGGCAGGATTATATGGGCTTTGTCAGCGAGAAAGTCGCCTACGTTCTGAAAGGGTGCTGCTTGCCTGTTGAAATCGAAAGCTGTCCCCAGGGAGCCACGGACATCCATCACCTGGAAGCGATGGTCCTGGACCGTGAACATCCCCTCGATCGTGCTCATTTGGCCAAACATTTGCAACTTCCTTCAGAGTGGGACTTCGACAGCCTCTTCGCTTTGATCGCACAGGGTCAATGCACGGCCGAGGAGATCGATCGCCTCATTCATGAGGGGCAATAGCAAGAAGAACTGTGTAGGGGCGCACAGACGTGCGCCCTATAAGCCGTTGATGAAGCAAGGTTTGCGGGCGCACGTCTGTGCGCCCCTACATACCTGAATCAGCGTCAAGCAGGTGGGTGCGAGACGAAAAGTTCTCAGGAACCACCGACAAGGTTTCTTTCCTCTTGAGATAAAACTGCATTTGACCACTGTAAAATAGGAGTTTCACCGTGAGCCGACCCATCATGTACAGCTGTTGCACAATAATGGCCATCAAGATCGTAAGCCAGCTTTGCTGGGGCAACAACCACTCGATTCCGGTGTAGAGGACAACCCAGGCCAATCCGACAACGGTGATCAACAGGTAAAACCCGAAACAAGAAAAGAAAGAAGTCGTACAGAACTTCAGCGCGGAGAAAAACGCGACGACGACACTTGTGCGATCCTCGAGCGCTGTCTTGATCTTGGCATAGTCAAAGAGCATATTCAGAAAAAGGAAAATCACCAGTACAATCCCATAGCGCGACACATCCCAATAAAAGGCGCCTCTGTCGGTGACTGCCGCGTTGGTGAGCTTCTCCCCTAGATCGCTCAACGGTTCAACGATCCAACTCCCCACAAACCAGAAAGCCAAGACGGCCAGTACCGTCAACCGGAAGAACCGCCCGAAAAACATCCCCCCATTGCGAAAGAACTCACGGAGACTGGTGCCCTTTGAATCCAACGCCAAAGAGCCCACGGCGGCAGCCAGCAGAAAGGAATTGAGCAGCATATAAAGAGTTCCCAAAGAGACAATGATCCAGGGCAACCGGGTGAGCTCCCCATCCAGGAGAACCTCCCAATTGCGAGCGAAAGGACCAGCCCCCAGTACCCACGGAGTAAAGGTAGAAGCAAACCCCGTCACTCGATCGGTAAAAAGCATGTACCAGTCGTAATCCAGCTGTCCCACCAATTTGTCACGGTACAACCCTGGCCCCAGAGAGTCCTCAAAGACCTGCATGAAGGGCACCAGCAGAAGGGCAGCAACCAACAGGTTTGCGAAATAACAATAGAAGACTGTTTTCTTGTGATTTCCCAGCTGATTCCAACCCTGCTTCAATATTCCAAGCATGATCAGGCGATGAAGGCAAACATCTCCAATAGATTTTGCAGCCAGAACAGCCACTTGGAGGCCCACTTCCTGGTGGCCAGGGAAAAACCCTCTTCCTCCTTGGCATAGCGGCTGTTGTTGGTGGGATCAATGTCCAGCAGGAGTTTGCGCTCAGGATCCACGACGGCGTATTTCAAACGAACCGGCTTTTCCAGCCGATACCTGCGCCATCGATCCTGTCCATCCCACTGTCTGCGGATCTCCTCCCCATCCTCAAAGACCATCAACACTTCCACCGGGAACCTTGCGCCTTCGAAGCGCTTGACCACCACCTCCGTCAAATATCGCTCTTCGGCTTCCCCTTCCTCTTCTTTGGATCCGGCAGACTCCTGTTGATCCTCGTCAAACACTCCCTTTGGGTCGGGAACCTTCTTCGAGGTCGCTGTTTCGATCCCATAATCCACCAGTTCGGAGCTGAAGAAAGTCTGCTCAAAGAACCAACCCATATCCTGTTGGGCGACTTCGTTAATGGTCTCGATAAAATCACGGGTGGTGGGATGCTTGAACTGATATCGCTGAAAGTAGGTACTCATGGCCTTCAGCATCAACTCCTCTCCCAGCCAGCGCTCCAGCGTCCACAGAATCATCTCAGGCTTACTGTAGGAATTGACACGGTAGCTGGTGCGCCCCAGATATTCCCAGCCGCGGCGGGTCATGACGTCCAGTTGGCCTCCCCTTCGCAGAGAAGCTAAAGAGCCCGTTTCAAAGGGGATTTCAACAGAGTCAAAGACAAAAGGAATTCCCCCAAAAAGTCTTCTCATAAAACGGCTAGGAGGGTAAGCGTACTTTTGCACTCGTGACTCGGCCCACGAGTTCAGCCCTTCGTCCAGCCATGATTCTTCAAACTCATTATTTGCCGACATCCCATACCACCATTGGTGGCCGACTTCGTGAATCGTCACTCCCTCCGGTGAAAGGACCTTCTCAGGAGCCCAGAAGTTCGCTCCTCCCGTCAAAAAGGTGGGATACTCCATGCCTCCGCTGCCGCTTCGGTAGGCGGGGTCAACGACCGTGATGGTTTCATACGGATAAGGACCAAACCAGGTCCCATAGTAGTGAAGAGCGTGTTGGATAGCGGTGAAATATCTCTTCTCCAGATGCCGGTGCTCGGGTAAAAGCAATAGGGTCATGTCCACTTCGGGAAGCGGCGGGTCGGAGAAGCGTCTTTTCCTTTCCAGAAATCGTGGGCTGCCGGTCCAGGCAAAGTCGTGTACGTCCTCCTGAAGGTAGCGATAGGTGGTCGTCCCATCCCCATTGTCCCGTTGATCCACTCTTTTGCCCGTGGCACCGACCACAAAATCTGTGGGGACGGTCAAGGAGACGTCATACACTCCAAAGTCGGCGAAATATTCGGTAGACTGGTGATACTGGTGGCAATTCCATTGACCCTCCTGAACCACACCGATCTTGGGAAACCACTGGGCCACGAAAAAGTAATCTTCCGCCCAGCCCGTTCGACGCGTCCCCTTGGGCAACCTGGACTCAAAGTCGATACGAAACTTAATTTCTTCTCCTGCAGGAAGGGGCTGATCCAGCTCGATCCTCAAAACGGTTCGGTCCATCTCGTTGTCATCATCCGGATGGATGTATTCCCTTTTGATCACTTGCGGGCGAAAAGATTCCTCATCCGAGATCACCTGGATCGACTCAACGTTCGTGTACCCCCAGTAGTCATCCGGAATCTCCTCGATGCCGTCCCAAAGGGGTCGGGAACTGCTTTCTCGAATAAAGGTGGAGCGATTGTTCTTGAAGGCATTCAGGTAAAGATGAAAACAGAAATCCCGCAGAGCCTGTCCGCTTTGATTCCTCCAGGTTAGAATCTCATGTCCCGTGACCTTCTTTTCGAGCGGATCCAGTTCGACCTCGATGCGGTAGTTTAAAATCCGATCACTGAGGTGGGGCCCGGAATCCTCCAGGACGGCTTCCTGAGACGATGCCAGCACCCTGGACCCGGCAAGGGTGCACAAAAGGGCTAAAAAAGAGATCCCCCCAGCCCATTGGAACCAGTGTTTATGTGAGTAACTACAGCTAGTTAACATTGGGATCATCCGGTTGAATATGACGAAATTTCGACAACACCCGCTCGCGGGCAATCTGCCTTTCCAGGATGCCCAGAATAGTTGTGGCTCTCGCCTTCACACTATTCATTTCCAACAACTGCTGCTGATCAAAAACAGAAAAATTCAAGGAAGAACAGACGGAGTTGACCAGGGTTGGAAAATCCAGTTTTTCGATGGCATCCGCTCCCAATCCCGGCTGGGTATTGGCTTCGTTCAACTCTCTAAAACCGAGAACCAATTGGGTCGATATCTCATTCATCTCCTGGCTGCTTGGCATCACCTCCTGCAAGAGCTTGACCCGGGCAACCCGGTAGGGGGTCTCCCGAATAAACTCCACAATCCTGAAACGGTGGCGACCACTGAGGAGAATGTTGTACCGACCTTCTTCCAAGTGCTCGTATTGAGTAATCAATCCCAGTCCGCCCGTGTTGAAGATCTTCGGACTTTCGTCCTGTGTGCTTCCCCAACCGGGCTGTAGAAGCGCCATTCCAATTTGCCGGTTGCCCTCAAGAGCATCCGCCACCATCTGCTTGTACCTCGGCTCAAAGATATGAAGGGGCAGGACCGTACGGGGAAAAAAGACCACATTGGGCAAAGGAAAGATAGGAAGTTCCTGAGTATCTGGAAAGCTTGGGTCTTGGCCCGGCATTTAACAGCAGAGGCTAAGCTAGATCAGGCGGAAAAGCAAGGGAGAAGAGGCTGACAACTGACCGGATCCTTTTTCTCTATCTTTAATTTTCTATTTTCTGCCTGCGGAGCGCGCTGGCGCTAGCTTCTCAG
>Ga0209987_10000055_pt1 | contig 47858 bp, 46 predicted proteins | sample N074metaG_FD_182134 | JGI IMG/M metagenome (GOLD analysis project Ga0209987, IMG submission 182134) | Deep subsurface microbial communities from Kermadec Trench to uncover new lineages of life (NeLLi) - N074 metaG (SPAdes) (version 2) | ecosystem: Environmental > Aquatic > Marine > Ocean trench...
CCATGCGGAACGCCTGACCGAGGTCCAGCGCGAGCTCGAACAACCCGATGTCTGGAACCAACCCGATCGTGCCCAGGCCCTCGGCCGGGAACGGGCGCAGCTCGAGAAGATTGTCGCAACCCTGGATACGCTGACACGAGGCCTTGCAGACGCAGGCGGCTTGTTGGAACTTGTGTTGGAAGAAGACGATAGCGACACGCTGGATGCGCTCGTGTCCGATCTAAAGGGCTTCGAAATCGAGATTGATTCGCTGGAATTCCGCCGCATGTTTTCAGGTGAACTCGATAACAGCAATGCGTTCCTCGACATTCAGTCCGGCGCCGGCGGCACCGAAGCCCAGGACTGGGCGAACATGCTCCTCCGGATGTATCTGCGCTGGGCCGAGTCGCATGATTTCAAGACGGAGATCATCGAGGCATCCGCCGGCGAGGTTGCCGGAATCAAAAGTGCGACGATCCTGATTTCAGGCGAATTTGCATACGGGTGGTTGCGCACCGAGACCGGCGTACACCGGCTGGTGCGGAAATCTCCGTTTGATTCCGGGAACCGGCGTCACACGTCGTTCGCATCGGTATTCGTGTCGCCCGAAGTGGATGACGATATCGACGTCGATATCAATCCGTCGGACCTGAGGATCGATGTCTACCGGGCAAGCGGTGCCGGCGGCCAGCACGTCAACCGCACCGAGTCTGCGGTGCGCATTACCCATTTACCTTCGAATATCGTCGTCCAGTGCCAGAACGACAGGTCGCAACACAAGAACAAGGCGACGGCGATGAAGCAATTAAAGGCGAAACTCTATGAACTGGAGTTGCAGAATCGTCGCGCCAAGGCTCTGGAAGTCGAAGACAGCAAGTCCGACGTCGGCTGGGGCAGCCAGATTCGTAACTATGTACTCGATCAAAGCCGCATCAAGGATTTGCGTACCAACGTTGAAACCGGTAACACTCAGGCTGTATTGGATGGCGGGCTGGACCAATTTATTGAGGCAAGCCTCAAGCAGGGACTTTAAGTGAGTGCAGGAAAGGACAAACGGGACGAGAACGAACTGATCGCCGAGCGGCGGCGCAAACTGACTGCGTTGCGTGCATCCGGCAATCCCTACCCGAACGATTTTCGCAGGAATTCCCTGGCGGACGAGCTGCATCAGAGCTACGGCAAGCACGAGGACCAGCATCTGCGGGAGCAAGCAATTCGGGTGACCGTTGCCGGGCGCATGATGGTCAAGCGCGTAATGGGCAAAGCGAGCTTTATCAAGCTGCAGGACCGGACCGGTCAAATACAGCTGCGGCTCGAGCGGGACCGATTGCCCGAGGGTCTCTACCAGGCTTTCAAGAAATGGGATGTTGGCGACATCCTTGGCGCGTCAGGGACCCTGTTCAAGACCAGGACCGGTGAATTAACGGTGATGGCCGACGAACTGCGTTTGCTGACAAAGTCTTTGCGGCCATTGCCGGAAAAATTTCATGGGCTTGCCGACCAGGAGATTCGTTACCGGCAGCGCTACGTCGACCTGATCATGAACGAAGACACGCGTAACGTATTCAAAAGACGCTCGCAAATCATCACCTACATTCGCGCATTCCTGGACTCCCAGGATTACCTGGAAGTCGAAACACCGATGATGCAGACGACGCCCGGAGGCGCGATCGCGAGACCGTTTACCACCCATCACAATGCGCTCGACATGTCGCTTTACCTGCGGGTCGCACCGGAACTCAATCTGAAGCGTCTCACCGTCGGTGGATTCGAACGTGTTTACGAAATCAATCGCAATTTCCGTAACGAAGGTGTGTCCACCCAGCACAACCCCGAATTCACGATGCTCGAGTTGTATCGGGCCTACGCCGATTACGAAGACCTCATCGTCATGATCGAGGCACTTTTGAAAGGATTGTCGCAGGCGGTGCTTGGCGAGGAGTCGGTGACCTATCAGGGCGAGACTTATAACTTCGACAAACCGTTTGAGCGCATAACCGTCGAAGAAGTAATCGCCAGATTCAATCCGGACATCGACCAGGCCAGGATCCGCGACCGCGAGTACCTGGCGTCCGTTGCGGAAAAGCTCGGTATCAAAGTCGAGGACAACTATCAGAGCGGCAAGTTGCAAATCGAGATATTCGAGAAGACCTGCGAAGACCAGTTGCGGCAGCCTACGTTTATTGTCCGCTACCCGACCGAGGTCTCTCCGCTGTCACGCAAGAATGACGAGGATCCGTTTGTAACGGATCGCTTCGAGTTATTTATCGGCGGACGGGAAATCGCCAACGGTTTCTCGGAATTGAATGACCCGGAGGATCAGGAGGAGCGCTTCCGGGCACAGGCCGAAAACCGCACGGCCGGTGACGATGAGGCGCTGGTTTTCGATGCGGACTACATCCGCGCACTGGAATACGGTTTGCCGCCGTGTGCCGGACTGGGCCTCGGTATCGACCGGTTGGTCATGCTGTTCACGGATTCGCCTTCGATCAGGGACGTATTGCTATTCCCGCACATGCGCCCGGAGGTGTTTGACTAGCTCTTAAAGCAGGGCCGGTTCCCGCGGCAGACGACAACCGGCCCTTATAACCTACTCGTCGGCAGCGATCTTGACCATGATGTGTGCGTACGGGGTATCTGCCCACATCACGTACACCGGATCAGACGGGTCTCTGGACATGCCCTCAAGCATCGCACGTTCCGGCACGACGATCATCAGGTGAGGCCCTTCTTTTATCCAGTCGTCACTGTTTTCAGGGTCGCTGGCATAGGGATCGCTGTTACTATTGCCGATTGCAGAGCCTTCCCCAGCCAGCATGTAGGACACGCTGAATGTATCAGGCGAGAAGCTCTCCTTGTTCAACATCGCGCCAATCAGGCCATCCCAGACGGCCTCGTTGCACATCGGGCCGATGATTGCCTGCTGCGGATAGCAGGTGTAGCTGTTCGAGCCCTTACGCAGGACTGTGCCATCAGCTGCCTTGATGGTTGCGTTTGCCGTGACGCTGGCGGGCGCGGCGCTCTCCGCGTTGGCAATCGTCGCCGCCTTGTCATCGGCCAGGGCGTGGCCGGCAACAAAGAGAACAAACAGCAGGCTTGAGGTGAGAATCATTCTTTTCATAGTGCTCTCCAAAAATCATTGTTTTTTTATGGGATGGATAAATCCATCCCAGCGGTAAGTATAGATGTTTTAGCGGTTGCCGAGGAAAATGCCCGTGGCCGCGTCTCACTATACGATCAATCAAGCGGAGTGGTGGTGGCGCCATCGATACACAAAGGACGATCATGCATCGCCACCGGCGTCACTGCGTGCGGAGAAAATTGAGGCGCCATCAAAAAGTGCATGTCGTTTCCCATTCTTTCATACAGAAATCGCTTCGATTTTGATGGGTGTCCTTAATTGCTTGTGTGCCAGACTGGGCCTCGGTATCGATCGTCTGGTCATGCTGTTTACTGATTCGCCTTCGATCAGGGGCGTATTGCTATTCCCGCACATGCGCCCGGAGGTGATTGACTAGTTGTTTAAGCCCGGCCATGAAGGATATTCAGCGTCCCAACCGTATGTCGCCGTTCGGACAACGGAGGACGATCGTAAGTAACGAAGCTGGCGCTTGCACCACGTTGATGTTCAGGCCCAGCAGCTGGATAAGCCCAAGTAGTCGATCTGGCTCCGGGTCTTCGATTACGAGCGACCCGAGTTCACAGCCGTCCGGTGAGGATGCAGAAGGGTGGTCAGAGGTCTCGCTCCATTCGATGAAGAAAGGCGCTCCGGCAAGGTTCGGGTCCGCCATCTCGAAAACGGTCCAATGGAGTGTCGACCCGTTCTCCTGCTTCCGCGAACCGGGGACCGGCTTGCTGGCTTCATAGCCAGCGCTGGCGAGTCGCTCCGCCGTCTGCGTGATGTCATCAGTAGACACTGCCCACATCACCGGTGTGAGCTCCGCTAAATCAGCGAGGAAGCGGAGAGATTCCGTGACGCCGGCACCTGGCCGTGGCGCGAGAAGCTCCAGGTAGGTCCTGTTTCCGAGGCTGATGAGTGCGTTGTGCGTCCCCCTATCCGGATGTTCGCCACCATATGCAGGACGCACCCCGGTTAGCTCCTCGAACTCCCTGACGCCTGCGTCCAGAGCTGCGACTCCGATGACCAGGTGGTCGATCTGCAGCATTTCCTGGTGGTCCGGACTATCAGCCGAATTGCACAAGGTCGACATGAGCACACATGCCAAACCTGGAATGACGGAATGAATTCGCATTTTTCTCGCCCTGCGCAGAAATTATCATGAAGATTTACTGCCTGTTATGTCATTCAACATCATTGGTGTCTGCTCATGGTTACCTCCTGCTGGTCACGATCGTACTATCCATCCACGTCAAGCTTGCACCAGGTCTAATCAGGCTATGCCAGTAGCATCGCCTACCATGTCAATTGTGAGAAACCCTAGCGCACGATACTGATCACAGATCACCTCCGCGTAGTCCTGAGAATAGTATGATCCAATCAGGTAGCCGGTCCCGCCTGCGACGGCAATTTTCTCAACGTCGGGCAAGAGCGCGGCGATGGCTGTGTCCTGATCGCGATTTTGCGGCGCGATGAGGACGGTGAAATTTGCTTCTATGTTGGCGTCATCCATATAACTAAGCAGAAACTGGTGCACTTCCTTGAGGATCAACGCCTCCTGATCTGAGACGTTTTCATCAATCTTTACGAGCGCGTGGAGCACATCGATCAATTGCGCTACCTGTTCGGCAGGTGGCGACGTTTTCAGGTAACGCGCCACCGTGTCTCGCGTCTTGATGAAACTCACTGACTGCTCCAGCTTCGCCAGTTTCTCGTGTTGTTCCCAGTCGATATCCAGGTGCCAGGTATCGGCAAATGATTGAATCAACTCTTTTTCGCGATCGACCAAATCCTGATCGATATAGGCGAACCGTGTAAAAATCTCCAGAATTAATTCGGCGCCGGACGGTCGGAAAAATGAGGTTGCGAGGTAGCCAACTTCGGATTTCTCAAGCTTCAGGGCTTCCTTCAGCCGGGTCCAGAATGTCTTGTTTCGATCTACCTGCACCCACAGGCGAGAACCGATGAGAACTGAAAGTACGCCGGCAAATATCCAGATTATGCTGTCAATCATGCCCTGCCACTGGGCAACGAACAGAAAGTTGAGAGCAAAAAATGACAGTGGAATAATATCGAAAACATTTCCCATGATGGAAACACTATCGGCAACTTCAGCGATATGTTTTCTTTTCCATATCTTGTTGATTTTCAGATACGCGGCTGCAACAGAAAATCCGAGCGATGCGTAGGCCATGATACTGATAAACGATTTGAAGAGTTCCATGATCGCCTGATCCATTTAGATGTGTGCCGCAATGAATGGCACAGTTTGCTTGTTATTGTGCGAATGGTGATGCCCATTCTAACGCTATTCTTGTTTTGTGAAAATCAAGTGGCAATTTTGCATTGTGCGTGTCACTTCTTGCCCTTGCATACGGAAATCGCTTCGATTTTGACAGGTGTACTTATTTGCCATGCCCTTCTAATAACGGTGCACCGGGTATGGGTGTATTCACCACCGAACCTGAACTTGCAGCCCCGCTGATTTCCCGTCGCTCCACGCCGATACCCGGACGTCATCGTCAAATGGTCGGGTCAGCAGGTACGAGGAGATGATGCCGACGGCCATGCCGCCGATGATGTCGGCGGTATCATGATCGTCGGTCTCGACGCGCAACCAACCGACGTAAGTGGCTACCAGGTACGCCGGAATCCCCGGGCGCCAGCCATACCGTCTCTGTACGAACGCGGCCGAGCCGAAAGCGATCGCCGCGTGCCCGGACGGGAACGCGTGGCTGCTGCTGCCGTTGGGTGCATCTTTGTCGACGATCGAGTTCAATGCGAGCGTGCTGACCGTTGATAGTGCCAATGATTTCGTCAGCGCCCACGCCCCCTGTTGGTCCTGTCTATGCAACGTCAATAGGTATGCGCTCACCGGCAGCGCCAGCATCAGTACGTCGGCCTGCTGGCCCTTGTTCGACTCGGCGTGACAGTCCGAATTGCTGAAAGTCGCTATGACGACGAATAATGCGAATCGTAAATCTATTCCTGTCCGCGGTGTGACGGGCATTATCAAGGTATCAGAGTTGTGTCGAATGACGATGATTACAACCGGTAAGGGAGAGGAACCGGCGTTGCGGTTGCGCCATTGATCGTCAGTGGCTGGTCATGCAGCGCGACCGGCGTGACGGCGAGCAGGTCCTTGCCCGAGACATTCACCACGCTGCCGACGTCACGCTCATCATCGGAAAGTTTGTCTCCGATCGCAATATGGGGTGCATCACATCGATAGTGCATCAGGCGTCTCTTGCTTTGTCCCAAGTGTTCGGTGCGTGCGACGACTTCCTGGCCGGTATAGCACCCCTTGTCGAAACTGATTGCGCCGATCCGGTCGAGATTCAGCATGTGCGGCGTAAATTTCTCGGTGTTCTCCGATGTGATATCCACGAGCCCGGCGCGAATTTTCATGGCAGCGCGCTGCTCATCCGACAAGGTCGGGTCGAGTCCCAGCCCGGCGCTGTTGAACGCGTCGCTCGACCCAAAGATTTCTATGAAACGATCGGCGGCAGAGTAGTCCACGGAAATCAGCCCATGACCCGAGCGTGCGGAATTGGCGTCCGGTAACAGGCCGGCAGCGTCCAGTCGGTCGAAGGTAGCCGCGTCGCTGACCGCGACTGAGGCCCAGTCCTCATCCGCCCGTTCAATGCTGACGTCGGAGCGAAGTCGATACAAGGTGAGTTTTTGCACGACGCCCTCGACGAGTGAGGCCGGCACCACCAGGCCAATCGAATCCTGCATTGCCAGCAGGCGCAGCAGGGCGATGACCCGGCCCTTGGCATTGCACCATGCTGCCGGGAGACTGAGCGCTGCTTCAAGTTCTGCGATATCCTGTGTCAGCTGGCCCTGCAGCAATTCCCTGGCGTCGTTCCCGCGAATCTGGATTAGTTCATACAATTTATCATCCCGGCAAGCGCAGACTTCGGCCTTCATTTGCATCCTGTATCTAGCCGCACACTCTGGCATACTTTGCGAATGGTCGAAGATACCAGTAAAACCCCGGCAGGTAATGAATCGGACGCTGATTCCGGCGAGCAAAGCGCTCCGGACGTGCGGCAACGAGAGGTTGTTCGGAAAAAGGAAATCGGCGGCAGGGGAGGGCTGGATCCCACGCGCTACGGCGATTGGGAAAAAGCCGGCCGATGCATCGACTTTTGATGTCGAACCCTAGTAGTGCGGATGAATAATACGAGCAGGCCGCTCTCGCCACACCTGTCGATTTATCGCTGGCCAATATCGATGACGCTTTCAATCCTGCACCGGATGACGGGTGTGGCCTTGTCTGTGGGTCTGATCGCGTTCGTGCTGTGGCTCGCGTCCATCGCAATCGGTGCGGGCTCTTATGAAGTCGTGGCCGGCTGGATGGACACGATCATCGGCAAGCTGGCGTTGCTTGGCTGGAGTTTTGCCTTCTTTTTTCACCTCACAAACGGAGTCCGGCACCTCTTCTGGGATGTCGGCATGGGTTTTGAGATGCGCCAGGCCAATGCATCGGCCTGGTTGGTCTTAGTCGCGACGGTGCTTATGACCGCCGCGTACTGGCTGCTGATTCAGGATTCGGGGAGCCTGGTTTGAGTTTACGTTCGCCATTGGGGCAAGTGCTGGGTTCGGGATCGGCCAAAGACGGTACCGGGCACTGGTGGGCGCAGCGCGTAACGGCGGTCGCCTTGCTTATTCTTAGCGGCTGGTTCCTTTATTCGCTCACGCGCCTCGACAGCTTTGCACATGCCGCAATGCTCGATTGGGCAGGCAGGCCGTTCAACAGTGTCATGTTGTTATTACTGAGTGTCACGCTTGCGTGGCATTCCGCACTCGGCGTGCAGGTGGTGCTTGAAGATTACGTGCACGGTGCGTTCATCAAAATGGTGTCACTGCTGCTGAATCGATTCGCGCATGTATTCCTGGCGATCGTGGCAGTCGTTGCCGTCCTGAAGATTGCCCTGGGCGGCGCCTGATGAGCGACTACGATTTTATCGATCATAGTTGCGACGTTGTCATCATCGGTGCCGGTGGCGCCGGGTTGCGCGCGACCTTTGGACTGGCTGAGGCAGGATTCACAACGGCCTGTATCACCAAGGTATTCCCGACCAGGAGCCATACCGTCGCGGCGCAGGGCGGAATCAGTGCGGCCCTCGGCAACATGGGTCAGGATGACTGGCGCTGGCACATGTACGACACCGTCAAAGGCGCGGACTGGCTGGGCGATCAGGATGCCATTGAATACATGTGCAAAGAGGCCGCGGATGCGGTCATCGAGCTGGAGCACTATGGCGTTCCGTTCTCACGCACCGAAGATGGCCGGATTTATCAACGGCCGTTCGGCGGCATGACCACGCATTTTGGCGAGGGCACAGCGCAGCGTACCTGTGCCGCGGCGGACCGGACCGGTCACGCGATTCTGCATGCCCTGTATCAACAATCGCTGAAACACGATGCCGGGTTCTACATCGAATACTTCGCCATCGATTTAATCATGGAGGGCGGCGCCTGCCGCGGCGTCGTTGCCATTGATCTCGCGACCGGCAGACTGCATCGCTTTCGCTCGCACCGGGTCATCCTTGCGACAGGTGGCTACGGCCGGGCCTACTTCTCCTGCACCTCGGCACATACCTGTACCGGCGATGGTAACGCCATGGTGCTGCGTGCCGGGTTGCCGTTGCAGGACATGGAGTTCGTGCAATTTCACCCGACGGGCATCTACGGCGCCGGGATGTTGATTACCGAGGGGTCCCGTGGCGAAGGTGGCTATCTTACGAATTCGGATGGCGAACGATTCATGGAACGGTATGCGCCGAATGCGAAAGACCTCGCGTCGCGGGACGTCGTAAGCCGCTCGATGACAATCGAAATTCGCGAAGGGCGGGGTGTCGGTGCAGACAAAGATCATATCTTCCTGCACCTGGAGCACCTTGGCCCGGAAGTGATTGGCGAGCGTCTCCCGGGTATCGCGGAATCCGCAAGAATTTTCGCGGGAGTCGATGTAACCAAAGCGCCGATACCGGTCCTGCCTACGGTGCACTACAACATGGGCGGCGTACCGGCAAACGTCAACGGCCAGGTAGTGACGGTAAAAGATGGCGATGCCGAGTCGGCTGTGCCGGGGCTGATGGCGGTCGGCGAAGCAGCCTGCGTCTCGGTGCATGGTGCGAATCGTCTCGGCTCGAACTCGCTGCTGGACCTGGTCGTGTTCGGACGCTCAGCGGCGCATTTCTGCGCCGAGACCATGCAACCGGGCGCGCGTCACGCTAACCTGCCCGACGATGCCGGCCAAAACAGCGTCGCAAGAATTGATACAATAAGAAATGCCCATGGCTCACGGCCGACCTCCGAAATCCGTCTCGAGATGCAGAGGATCATGCAAAATCACGCAGCCGTTTTTCGCACCGGGGAGACGCTGGCGGAAGGTACTGCGTTACTGCGCAAGACTTATGACAGTTTTGCAGATGTTCACGTGTCCGATCGCTCGCTCATCTGGAACACAGATCTTATAGAGACAATGGAGCTCGAGAACTTGTTGCTTAACGCGATGGCCACCATCCATTCCGCGCTGAACCGGCTCGAAAGCCGCGGCGCTCACGCGCGTGAAGACTATCCGGACAGAGACGACAAAAATTGGATGAAACATACGTTGTCCTGGATCGTTCAGGACGGCACGGTGTCGTTCGACTACCGTCCCGTTCATCAAAACACACTGACGGAGGAGGTCGAGGCGATTCCGCCGGCGGCCCGGGTCTACTGATGGCTGATTTTCGACTCCCTCCCAATTCGCGAATCAAGAAGGGCAGGCATTTTCCGGCTGCCGAGGCTGCTGCCAATGTGCGCCGCTTCGCTGTCTATCGTTTCGATCCGGACTCCGGCGAAAATCCGCGCATGGATACCTACGATGTCGACATGGATAGCTGTGGCCCGATGGTGCTGGACGTCCTGATCAAGATCAAAGACGAAATCGATCCAACACTGACGTTCAGGCGATCGTGCCGCGAAGGAATCTGCGGCTCGTGCGCAATGAATATTGCCGGCAGTAATACACTCGCCTGTACTGTCACCTCCGACAGCGTCAAGGGCAGTATAAAAGTGTATCCATTGCCGCACATGCCGATCGTGAAAGACCTCGTTCCTGATCTCACCAATTTTTATGCGCAGTACGCCTCGATCAAACCGTGGTTGCAGACACGCACACCGGCGCCGCCCGATCGCGAGAGACTGCAAAGCAAGTCGGACCAGGAACTGATCGACGAACCGGCCGCCTGCATTCTGTGCGCCTGTTGCTCGACTGCCTGCCCGAGTTACTGGTGGAACGACGATCGATTCCTCGGGCCGGCAGTATTGCTCGCGGCCTATCGCTGGCTGGTCGACAGCCGTGATGAGGCGAAGGACGAACGGCTGGATTATCTGGAAGATTCGTTTCGCCTGTATCGCTGTCATACGATCATGAACTGCACCAGCGCCTGTCCCAAAGGTCTCAACCCGGCCAAAGCGATCGCCGAAACCAAGAAAATGCTGATTGAGCGGCGGCATTAGCAACGGTGAAATCTTCGATCGCCCCGATGGGACGGGCGATCTATTCGCGGCTAAAGCCGCTCCTGCAGTTCTAAGAAGCAATGTGGGAGCGGCTTTAGCCGCGAATATCCAACAATTTAATTGGGGTCTGACCCCGATTTCCGCAATCGAATGAGCGACGCTCAGCTAAGGTGGCAATGCAGACGCGGCATGCGTGAGCTGGACATTCTCCTCACCAACTATTTCGAAAGCGACTACCTGCAGGCGAGCGAGGAGCAAAAGCAGGCTTTTCGCGAACTTCTGGCGCTTCCCGACCCGGATCTGATCGGTTATTTGTTGGGCGGACAGTCGCCTCCGGAGGCCGCGCTAGCCAATGTCGTCAAGCAGATTCGAAACCGTCCTCAAGCCTGAACCGCGGTTGCGACAATGCGTGCTTGTGTGCGGCGCTCTGGCGATGATGACAGGCTTTGTTCTGATCCTGCTTATGCCACTGGCCCTGGTTTGGCGGATTCTGCTCGCCGTTGCCTGGGTTGGCGAGAGTCTTCGCGAGCTCAGAGGGCTCGTCCGCGGTGCCGCACGGCTGCGGCTCATACGGCTGGACGCTGAGGGTAATATTTCGGGCCTTGGGCCGGATGGCCGCCTCGAGGCGCTGACCTTGCTTTCGGGCAGTATGGTCTTGTCCCGCCTGGGCTGGCTTTGGCTGCGATTTCCCGACGGCAGCCGATATGGGGAGTTGCTGCGAGGAGACCCGGCCAGAGACCTCGAGTGGCAACGTCTGCAACTGATTTGGCGGCATCGCCGCGCGGCCTTTGGCCGCCAGGATGGAAGCTGATACCATCTGCCGCGTTTAGGGTACCCTCTAATATACCTCATGAAAACAGGCCCGCATGGCGGCACAAAATCCATAGACAGAGATCACAGTTTGGGTACAAAAACCCATGATTCGTGCGGTGATTAGAGAACTTTCCGGATATCCCCGGGTCTATCCGAGAGTTGGTTGGCTGAGCCACTGCGTGAGTGGGGTCTTGCAATATGGCAACTGAGCCCACCGACGCCCAATTGGTCCGGCGTGTCCAAAAGGGTGAAAAAGGTGCTTTCGATCTGCTGGTACTTAAGTACCAGCACAAAATCGTCAACCTGGTGATGCGTTATGTGCGGGATCCGGATCAGGCTTTGGACATCACCCAGGAGGCTTTCCTCAAGGCCTACCGGGCGTTGCCCAGGTTTCGCGGTGATAGCGCGTTTTATACGTGGCTCTACAGGATTGCGGTGAATACCGCCAAAAATCACCTGGCTGCGCAGCGACGACGGCCGATGGATGTTGAACTGGACCTGCAGGACCCGGAGCAATATGAACTGCATGCCAAGCTCAGGGAGACCGACACGCCCGAGGGCATGACGCTTAGCCAGGAGCTGCACGATACTGTGGAACGCGCCATTGACGCGCTACCCGACGATTTGCGGACAGCCATTATTTTGCGGGAGCTCGATGGAATGACTTACGAGGAGATTGCACAAACAATGGACTGCCCGGTAGGCACGGTGCGGTCGAGGATTTTTCGTGCGCGGGACGCTATCGGAAAAAAAATTGGTACGCTTATCGATTAGTAAGGTGATTTCGTTTGACCAGGTAAAAAGATTGGTACCTTGATTGACTAACGAGGCCGACGAATGGATTGGTGGCCAACCAGATTCAGTACCTTGATTAATGTGAGCCGGGATATGCCATCAAAGACTTGGCGCTGCGGTAGATGAACGGTAGATTACGGGTGCAAGCCCGGTGCGGGGACTTATGAACGACGCGTTGAAAATGCAGATATCAGCTTTCGTCGACGGCGAATTGCCGGAGAATGAATCGGAGCTGTTAATGCGGCGGTTGAGCCAGGACGCCGCCCTGAGACAACAGGTTTCGCAGTATCTCGATATTGGACGGCGGATGCGCCGGGACCGGGATGTTTCGGGGATGGATCAGCTGCGCGGTCGCATTGCGCAGGCCCTGGGCGACGGGCAGGCACAGCCAGACGATGAGCCCAAGGTGGTTGGATCGCGGTTGATGACGCCCTCCACCGGTGTTGCAGTCGCCGCGACGGTTGCCGCGCTCGCCCTGGTCGGGCTCAGTCAGATTCAAGGTCCGGTAGATCCGCTTCTGCAGCGTGCAGTGGCGATCGATGACGGCCCGATTATGTATACGGAACCTGCGATTGACCAGGTTCTAGCCGATCAGCCGAGCGAAATGTTGATGCAGTACTACCTGAGTCACGGCGATTCATCACCCGGGCTGGGTCCGAACGGTATTCGCGCGCGCGTTATTTCATTGGAAAGTCGCGAGCTGATTGAGGTTGGGCCGGATCCGCACCTGCTACCAGCAGCAGCGGCCGAGCCGAACGAAGAAGAAAAATCTGCGGTCAATACCCCGTAACCAGAATAATTTCATGATTCGTAACATCCAAAGCTTCAGGTACCCTGCAACCCTGACGATGGCTACGGTGCTGGCGGCTTGTGCCGTGACTGCCTGGGCGCAGCCGACCCCGGACGAGTTGCTCGATCGAATGAATTACGTGGTCAACGTTGTCGACTATGAAGGCACCGTCATTCGGACAGAAAACGGCGAATCTGAAGCACTCAGGATTGTGCACAAAATCATAGATGGAGTAATCCACGAAAAACTGGTCTCGCAGGAAGGGTCGGGGCTCGAAATTATTCGTATCGGCAATGAAGTGCATTGCATTTTACCGGACAAACAAACGGTGCTGATCGAAGACTGGAACAACCAGAGCACGCTTTTTTCGGCGTTGCCGAGCAGCGAGATTCGCTACGGCGCCGATTACGACGTCTTGATTGTCCGCGAAGATAGGGTCGCCGGCCGACAAGCCATAATGCTGGCAATTCGGCCACACGATGAATTTCGCTATGGTCACCGCATCTGGCTCGACGAGGTGACGTCTTTTCCACTAAAAACCGAAATAGTGAGTGTCGATGGCGAGTTGATCGGGCAAGTAATGTTTGCCGACATCAGGATCGGCAGCAACATCAGCAAAGATGCACTCGCCCCCTCCATGAGTCTGGATAACTTCAGCTGGTTCAGGGAGCCTGCGGGCTACGACGCAGTGGACGTGGATACGAACTGGGAAAGTAGCGACCTGCCATCCGGATTCCGGGCCACATCGAGCAAGACCGAACAGCTGCCGGGCGCCGATGCGCCGGTAACACATGTTGTGTATAGCGATGGCATGGCGACAGTCTCGGTCTTCATTGCCGAAAAGAATGAGGCGCAATTCGCCGAGAAATCCAATGTTGGCGCGTCGAACACCTACAGCATTCAACAGGGTGATTTCCAGATTACCGCTGTCGGCCAGGTTCCGGCTGCGACCGTGCGACGCATTGCTACCTCAATGCAGCAGAACTAGATACGCCTGACCCTGATCCAGAAGCCACAAAGAACGCCGAAAAGAACGGCCGTGGGAGCGGGTTTTTTGTACATGGATGTACGTATGTCGCGTAGGACAGGATGTCCGAGAGCGACCAGCCGCGAATGGCTCGACTCCAGTTAGTGGATAAATTCCATTGCACACTCAAATTCAGTATCCCGTAAAATTACGCCCGTATGAACTCTCCAGTTGGAAAAATTATCTCGATCAGGCAGGGCAGAGCCACGGTTGCGGTCGAACGGACCGCGGCCTGTCCGAGGTGCGCAGCCGGGAAGGGCTGTGGCGCAGGACTCCTGAGCGGCTCGACACGCCCGGTCATGTTCGAAATATCTTTATCTCCGCACTTAAGGCTAAGCGAGGGCGATGAGGTCAGGCTGACACTCGAGCCATCGCACCTGTTGCGCGCCTCATTGCTCGTCTATGGATTACCCCTGGCAGGCATTGTCCTGATGCTGGTTGCCGGCTGGTTGATCAGCAGACCGCTGTCCGACCCGGAGGCCGTTGCGTATGCCATAGCCGGCCTGACGGCAGGGATGCTTGCCGGCCGTTGGCAACTGAACCGGCGCGATTGCCTGAAGCAATTCGTCCCGAAAATTGCAGGGTCGGCCGTTGATACTCCCTGAACCGCATGACCCTGGCAGGATTCGCGTTTACACAAGACCAGGCTGTCATCTGTGCGAACTGCTCATTGACGATCTCCTGCCCCTGATTCGCGGTCGCCTCGATCTCGAACTACTGAACATCGACACGCGCCCTGAATGGGCGGTGAAGTACGGCGTCCGCATACCCGTCGTGGAATACGCTGGTCAGACCGTCTGTCAGTACCATCTGGACGCCGCAGCGATTCGCACCATTCTGAACGATCTCCCGGGCTCATAGGCACGGCGGAACAGAGAACCTATCTCATAATGCCCCGTGAGCCGCATTTTGCCTCCTGTTGCCCGTCAGCGAGACGCGCGACGCGTCGAATGTCGGTGAGCATTCGCAAGGAGCGCAACGACGTCAGACGGGCAACAGGAGCAAAACCCTTGCGGGCAGCACTTTTGCGGGCGAACTGTGTTGTTGCTCGTCGCTCAAGTGGAACGACCACACTACGCTCCTCGCGCCTCACAGCTCATCCCGCAAAAGCCGCTGTGCGGCCACGCGGTATTATGAGATAGGTTCTGTATACTTCGCCCCGCCTATGAGCCCCTCAATGGACAATATCCGAAACTTCTCGATCATTGCGCACATCGATCACGGCAAGTCGACCCTGGCCGATCGTTTCATCCAGCTCTGCGGTGGCCTGCAGGAGAGGGAGATGACCGAGCAGGTGCTGGATTCGATGGACATCGAGCGGGAACGCGGCATAACCATCAAGGCGCAGAGCGTGTCGCTGAATTACAGTGCGCCAGATGGTATCGAATACGAGCTCAATTTCATCGATACACCGGGGCATGTCGACTTCTCTTACGAAGTATCGCGTTCCCTCGCCGCCTGCGAGGGCGCATTGCTGGTGGTCGATGCGGCACAAGGTGTCGAGGCACAGAGCGTCGCCAACTGTTTTATGGCAATCGATATGGGCCTCGAGGTTTTGCCGGTGCTCAACAAGATCGATTTGCCCGCGGCGGACCCCGACAAAGTGGTAAAGGAGATCGAGGAAATCATCGGCATCGACGCATCGGACGCCGTGCAGGTCAGCGCAAAGACGGGTGAGGGCATCCCGGAGTTGCTGGAACACCTGGTCAAAACGATTCCGGCGCCAACTGGTGATCCCGATGGTCCGCTACAGGCGCTGATCATCGATTCCTGGTTCGATAACTATGTCGGTGTAGTGTCGCTGGTTCGGGTGGTCAACGGCAAATTACCGAAGGGCAGCAAGATCACAGTGATGTCCACCGAGCGATCATATGTGGTGGACCGGGTCGGCAGCTTTACGCCGAAGATGAAGGACCGGCCCGCATTGACAACAGGCGAGGTTGGATTTGTTATTGCAGGCATCAAAGATATCTACGGTGCACCTGTTGGTGATACCCTGACCCTTACAAAGAATCGCTGCGATCAGCCGCTGCCAGGCTTCAAGCAAATACAGCCGCGCGTATTCGCCGGCTTGTTTCCGATCCAGTCCGAGGACTACGAGGCCTTCAGAGACGCATTAGGGAAATTGCGCCTGAATGATGCCGCACTGCATTTTGAGCCGGAAACTTCAGCAGCACTCGGCTTCGGCTTTCGCTGCGGTTTCCTCGGCATGTTGCACATGGAGATCGTGCAGGAACGGCTGGAGCGTGAATACGGACTGAACCTGATAACTACCGCGCCGACTGTAGTGTTTGAGGTCCTGCTCGCCGGCGATAAAGTCGACTATGTCGATAATCCTGCCAACCTTCCACCGTCCACCGAGATCGTCGAACTCCGCGAACCGATTATTACCGCAAATATCCTGGTGCCCGAAGCATATGTAGGTGCTGTGATGAAACTGTGCATAGAGAAGCGAGGTGTGCAAAAACAGTTGCGCTATCTCGGTGGGCAGATGTCGATCGAATATGAACTGCCACTCGCCGAAGTGGTACTCGATTTTTTTGATCGTCTGAAATCGGTTAGTCGCGGCTATGCCTCTTTTGAGTACCATTTCGAGCGATTTCAGGCGGCACCGCTGGTGCGCCTCGACACACTGATAAATAAGGAGTGTGTAGACGCATTGTCGATTATTGTGCATCGTGACAACGCCAAGGCCAAGGGGCGAGAATTGGTGGAAAAGATGCGTAAACTGATTCCCCGTCAAATGTTTGATGTCGCCATTCAGGCGGCAATCGGAAGTCAGGTCATTTCACGTAGTACGGTGAAAGCGTTACGGAAAAATGTCACTGCGAAATGTTATGGTGGCGACATTTCGCGCAAGCGAAAATTGCTGGAAAAACAAAAGGCCGGAAAGCGGCGCATGAAACAGATCGGGTCCGTGCAAATTCCGCAGGAAGCATTTCTTGCTGTCCTGCGCATCGATAAGTGAGATTTAAGCATTGAGCATCAACCTGGCATTGATACTTTCCGTCCTGACCGCCGTGTCATGCGTTGTAGTTGCGTTTAACCGTTTCTACTACCAAAAGAAAATCGAAGCATCGGGCGGCAGCGGTAATCGTGCGATCAATATCTTGATTGAATATTCGCGGTCTTTCTTTCCGGTACTCCTATTCGTTCTAATTATCCGATCGTTCATTTTCGAACCGTTCCGGATCCCTTCGGGTTCCATGATGCCAACGCTGCTGCAAGGCGATTATATTTTCGTCAAGAAATATTCCTACGGTTTGCGCTGGCCGGTCATCGACAAAAAGTTTTTCGCAACCGGCTCACCAGAGCGCGGCGATGTCGTAGTGTTTCGTCTGCCATCCGATCCGAGCATCAATTACATCAAGCGGGTCGTCGGGTTACCGGGTGACACTGTTACCTACCGGGATCACCAGCTGTTCATAAACGGCCAGCAAATGCCGCTCACAAAACATCCGGATACACGGCTGCAGGAATCCGGCCTGATATTCATCGAGGTGCTCGACGGACGTGAGCACGAAATCCGCATATCGAGACCCGGCAGCAGGGCAACCGAACGCGCCTACACCGTGACCGAAGGCCACTACTTCATGATGGGTGACAACCGGGACAACAGTCAGGACAGCCGCTACATCGGTGAAATACCCGAAACCCACCTGGTTGGCGAGGCGGTGCGTATCTGGATGCACATGGACGGGCTCGAGTGGCCGCAGTGGAGCCGGATCGGCACAAAGATACAATAATGAGGTGCAAGTCACCGATTGGGCCGTTAAAATTGCGCAAGATTCGGGATGAAACAACTGCATATTTGCAAGTAAAGCAGGTAAGTCGATGAATACAGGAACAAAAAATAAGAGTGGTCGCCGTTTGGCTGGAACCCGCAGAGGAGCGCGAATTCGGCGGGGCGACTTGGTCGCTGGCAGATCGGTACCGCGTGAGGCGGGCATGACCGCAGTCGGATTCATAATTCTGGTTATTTTTGTCGGACTATTCGCATTTGCGGCGATTCGACTGACACCGGTCTATTTGAATTACATGAAAGTCACCGGTGTGCTCAACGGCGTATTCGAGGAGTTTGACAGCAAGAATCCGACACGCGCCGCGATTCGCACCTCAATCTCCCGCCGATTCGATGTGGAAAGCGTCAGCGCCATTTCCTACCGGGACATAAAAGTGACGGGCGACAGCGGTGGTTTCCTGGTCCGGGCAGTCTACGATCACAGCACGCCGTTCATCGGCAACGTCTATTTTACGGTCAAATTCGATAAGGAAGTTCTGGTCCGGCGCTAGGTTTCGGCGTCCGGTTGCAATCGGACACAGAAAGCCCGATCGTACACAGAACAATCAGGATGAGCTGCAGGGACACCTGTGGCAAGAGCGAAATACCTTGGATAAAGCCGCCGCCTGGCTGAAGCAGACACTGGCGTATGCATTCGAAAACGAGCAGCTGCTGCGGCAGGCGCTGACGCACCGTAGTGCGCCCGGTCAACCGAATAATGAAAGGCTGGAATTTCTCGGCGACGCGGTTCTGCAACTCGTCGTATCCGAACTGGTGTTTGAAGAAACTCAAAATGCCAGTGAAGGACAGCTGAGCCGCCTGCGATCAACTCTCGTCAAAGATACCACGCTTGCTGAAGTTGCTGCGGATCTCGGCATAGGCGAACACCTGATCCTGGGCACTGGTGAAAAAAAATCGGGTGGACACCGCCGATCCTCCATTTTGGCGGACGCCCTCGAGGCGATTTTTGGCGCAGTCTACCTCGATGCCGGCTTTGCGGGCGCCCGGGAAATAATTAAAACGGCTTATGGTGAGAGATTACACGAGCTTTCCGAGACGGCCGATCTTCGTGATCCGAAGTCGCGGCTTCAGGAATACTTGCAGGGCAGGAAGATGGCATTGCCGGATTACGCAATGAAGAACATAAGCGGCAAAGCACACAAGCAGTCCTTCGAAGTCAGCTGTACGATCCCGGAACTCGATGCCGTGACAACGGGCAAGGGATCCACGCGCAGGGATGCAGAACAGGAAGCTGCTACTGCGATGTTGGCCCGAATAAGTCACGAGTAACGGCTCCGATAGAAAAACGAGACATGTATCAAGTGAATCAGAAACAATCGGTATTGGTCGAAGCGTTACTGCTTGCGCCTGCCGGGTTGTCGCTTCCCGTGTCGGCCCATCACGCCCGATCCTGCTCGACCCGTAGCCCTGCCATGAATCTCGCACGATCGAACGCGCTGCACGCGACACGGAAACCGACCTTCCCGGCCACTCGTGAGACATTCGGGCTGAAGATGATCGAGCGCAATGAGTGAGCACCCCTTTCGCTGTGGATTCGTTGCCGTGGTCGGCCGTCCGAATGTCGGCAAATCGACGCTGATCAATGCCATTTTCGGCCGGAAGATCAGTATCGTGACGCCCAAGCCGCAAACCACCCGTCACCGAATCCTCGCGGTCGAGTCGAGGCAGGACTGCCAGATCATTTTCGTTGATACCCCCGGTTTGCATCGCAAAGCCGGCAAAGCGATGAACCGAATGATGAATCGCACTGCCGCTAGTGCGCTCATAGATGCCGATGTCGTGTTGTTCATGACGGTCGCCAATCACTGGACCGTCGAGGATCAGGATGTGCTGATTCGGCTGCGGTTGACGACGGCACCGGTCATTGCACTGTTAAATAAAACCGACAAGGTTCATCCAAAGGAAAAGCTGTTGCCGGAGTTGGCCGGGATGTCGGAGCGCTACGATTTCGCGGAGGTAATGCCGATCTCCGCGAAACGGAAAGATAACCTCGAGCAGTTAATGAAGATCATTCCGGGGTTCCTGCCCGAGTCCGAACCGCTGTTTCCGGAAGACATGCTTACCGATCGCAGCAAGTCATTTCGGATTGCGGAAATTATTCGGGAAAAACTGACACTTAATCTTCAACAGGAAGTCCCGTATGGTTTGACGGTGCAGATTGAGCGCTATGTCGAGGACGAATCCGGTATCGAAATCCACGCAATTATCTGGGTTGAACGAGACAGCCAGAAAGGCATAGTCGTCGGCAAGAATGGCAGGGTCCTGAAAAGAGTCGGCCGTTGTGCCCGCGTCGAATGGAAAGCGCAGGAAGGGGTGCCAGTGCACCTGGAGCTCTGGGTCAAAGTAAAAGAAAACTGGGCAGACAACGAGCGTGAACTGTTGCGGCTTGGCTATGAATCCCCATGATTGCATCACGTCGCATGCAGAATGAGCCGGCCTGGCTGCTCCATCACCGGCCGTTTCGTGACTCCAGCCAGATTCTCGATATCCTGAGCCGCGATCACGGTCGCCTGGCTGTCGTCGCAAAAGGCAGTCGCGGCGCCAAATCAAGATTGCGCGGCATCTTGCGCCCGTTCCTGCCTTTGCAGCTCTCATGGGTTATTCGTTCGGATCTTGGAACCCTCACCGGGGCCGAAATGGACGGCGCGCCTATAACGTTGACGGGTGATGCGTTGTTGTCCGGCTACTACGTCAACGAACTGATTCTCAAGCTCACGCACCGGCATGATCCACAGCCTGAGATATTTGCGGCCTACAGCCAAACCATTGAGCGCCTCGCCGGAAATCGGGACGTCGCTCGGTATTTGCGGCAGTTTGAAATCGAGTTGCTGCGCCTGCTTGGCTATGCCCTCAATCTCGATCATGATGCGGCAACACGGGAGCCGCTTATGCCCCGGCAACAATACGAATATCGTGCCGAGCAGGGGCCGGTTCCTGTAGATGACCGCGAAGGGCCCATGGTATTTTCGGGAGCGGAACTTATGGCAATTAGAAACCAGCAGTTTGCTGACCCGGCAGTATTGAAAAACGCAGGCAGCCTGCTACGAATCGTCATTGCCTACCACCTGGATGGCAAAGAACTAAAAAGCCGTAAGGTCATGCGGGAAATGCGCAAGGCAACGACTAAAAAGGGAAGCAAGGGAAATTGAACGCCGGGACCGAGCAACACCTGGGTGTCAATATTGACCATGTTGCCACCGTGCGGCAGGCACGCGGCACCGATTACCCGGATCCCGTCGAGGCTGCCTTGCTGGCCGAGAAGGCCGGTGCTGACAGCATTACGCTGCACCTTCGGGAGGATCGGCGGCACATACAGGATGACGATCTCGAGCAGCTGAAAGCGGTGATGCAGACGCACATGAACCTCGAGATGGCAATAACCGATGAAATGCTGGCCATCGCTGCCGGTATCCGGCCGCAGGATTGTTGCCTGGTACCGGAAAAACGCGAGGAACTCACGACGGAAGGCGGGCTGGACGTTGCCGGGCAACTCGATAAGGTCAGCGGCGCTTGCAGTGATCTGGCCGCGAACGGTATCAGGGTTTCTCTTTTTATCGACCCGGAGCCACGACAGCTTGATGCTGCTGTTGCCAGCGGGGCGCCGGTCGTTGAATTGCACACCGGCGCATATGCGGATGCTGATGCAGGCGCGCAGGAGGCCGAATTACAACGCATCGTCGATGCCGCTGCGTACGGAATGCAAATCGGGCTGACTGTACATGCCGGTCACGGTCTTCACTATGAAAACGTCAAACCGGTTGCCGAAATTCCCGAAATCATCGAGCTCAATATTGGACATGCGATTGTTGCCCGTGCGATTTTCGAGGGCTTCACTGCAGCGGTGCGCGATATGAAACGGCTGATGACCGAGGCACGAACCGCGTGAGCCGGCAGGAATGATTTTCGGCGTTGGCACCGACATCCTGGAGTTATCGCGCATCCAGGAGACCTACAACCGTTTCGGCGAGCATTTCGTCCACCGCATATTGATGGAAGAGGAGCGCGAACAATTCCGGTGCAGCAAATGGCCGGTCCGTTACCTGGCGATGCACTTCGCGGCAAAGGAGGCGACCGTCAAGGCGATGGGAACCGGGTTTTCACATGGCATGTGGATCCGCGATGTCGGCATTGTCAACAACGACTGGGGCCGCCCGGAAATCATCTGGTCTGGCCGTGGACAGGATGTCTGTGACGAGCTGGGTATCGGCGGCGGTCACGTATCCTTGAGCGACGATGCGGGTCTAATTCTGGCTTTTGCCGTGGTCATGCAGGCGTAATAACCCTTCGAGATATATCTTTTAATGCATTGTTTTTCCTTTGATATTGAAACAATTCCGGACATCGAATTTGGCCGGCGCATGTGGCAGCTGGGCGAGCTGTCCGACGAGGATATCGGCCGGGTAATGACCGCCAAGCAGCTGCAAAAGACGGGCAGCGAGTTTCTGCCCCTGCACCAGCAACGGGTGGTCGCGATATCCGTGGCGCTGCGTAGCGGCGACACCTTCCGGGTCTGGAGTCTCGGTGACAAGGATTCGCCTGAAGCGGATCTGGTACACCGGTTCTTCGACGGTATCGAGCGGTATTCGCCGCAACTCGTCTCCTGGAATGGCTCAGGTTTTGATCTCCCGGTGCTGCATTACCGTGCCCTGAAGCACGGCATACAGGCGCCAAGGTACTGGGAGACCGGTGACGACGACCGGGAATTTCGCTACAACAATTACCTGAGCCGTTTCCATTGGCGCCATATTGACCTGATGGATGTGCTGGCGGGGTTTCAACCGCGTGGCCGCGCCAGCCTCGATCAGATGGCGACGATGCTCGGTTTCCCCGGCAAGCTCGGCATGAGTGGCGACAAGGTCTGGCAATGCTGGCTCGACGGCGGCATCGATGAGATTCGAAACTACTGCGAAACCGATGTCCTCAATACCTACCTGGTTTTCCTGCGTTTCGAATACATGCGTGGCAACCTCGATGACAAATCGCTCGAGCGCGAATATGCACTGGTCCGCAAGACCATCGCCTCGCTGGATCAGCCGCACCTGGATGAATTCGCCGAGGCCTGGCCGGTAGACGCATGACACGCCGGAAGCGCGAACCCGAAACGGCTAGCATCGAGTCGGTCACTCACGATGGCAGGGGAATTGCCCAGCTACCGGGCAAAAAAGTTTTTGTTGCCGGCGCGTTGCCGGGCGAGACGGTACGCTTTCAGCGCCGTAAGCGGAGGCGTAACTTCGATGAGGCAGAACTCCTGGAGGTTCTTGAACCATCGAGTGCCCGCATCGAACCGCGGTGTGTGGTCTATGGCACTTGTGGCGGTTGTTCGCTGCAACATACCTCCGACGAGGAGCAACGTGCCATCAAACATAAGGCACTGGCCGACAATCTGCAGCGCATTGGCCAGGTCGAGCCCGAGCGATGGCTGGCGCCGATCTATGACGATACGGAAGACGGGAGTTGGCACTATCGCCGTCGCGCCAGGCTTGGGGTCAAGGACGTCGCCGGCAAGGGCAGGGTGCTGGTCGGCTTTCGGGAGCGCCATGCCCCGTATCTCACCGACATGCATGGTTGCGAAGTCCTGGCAAAGCCAGTGGACAGCCTGATCGACCCTCTGAGCGAACTCATCGGCAAACTGAGTATCCGCAAGCGCCTGCCGCAAATCGAGGTGGCGGTTGCGGACAATGCAGTCGCACTCTTGTTTCGGGTGCTTGATCCCCCTACCGATGACGACCTGGCGGCGTTCACAGGCTTTGCCATCGAGTACGGGGTGCGAGTGCTGCTGCAACCGGGCGGCCCCGATTCCGTTACCCTGCTTTATCCCGAGCCGCCTTTGGACCCGCTGTGTTACGGACTGCCGGATTTCAACATCTCAATTAACTTTGATGCAGCCGATTTCGTGCAGATCAATGGTGGCGTGAATCAACGCATGGTGTTCGAGGCGATCCGCTTGCTGCAGATAGGGGAGGAGGACAGCGTCCTCGATCTTTATTGCGGTATTGGTAATTTTTCGCTGCCCATGGCGAGAAGCGCACAGCGGGTTCTTGGCGTTGAGGGTGAGATGCACCAGGTGGAGCGGGCTAAAGACAACGCGCAACACAACGGCATCGACAACTGCGAGTTTCGTTGTGCCGATCTCAGCCAGGTGGACGGCAGCGAATCCTGGCTTAGCGCCGGCTGGGACCGGGTATTGCTGGACCCGGCGAGAAGCGGGGCCGCAGCAGTAGTCTCGCGAATGAGCAATATTGGTGCCCGCCGAGTCGTTTACGTGTCCTGTCATCCGGGGACGCTGGCAAGAGATGCCGCTACGCTGGTCAAGACCGGGGGTTATACGCTCGAGGCAGCCGGCATCATCGATATGTTTCCACATACCGGACATGTCGAATCGCTGGCCGTGTTCCGGAAATGAGAATCGCAGGAGCCCGGCCCACCGGGCGATATTCTTTGGTTGGGAGTGGTTCATTCATCCTTGGCAAACATTGAAGGGCATGTTCGAAATCATGCCCTTCAATGTTTGTCGCTCGCCGGGGCGAGCTCCTACGAGCCCTTCCCACAATTCCCGTCTCCCGAATAAGCCAAATTCGTGCGACACGTTGCTACAATTTTCGGGCGTCGGAGTGATATTTGGCCGTTGATCTAATAATCTGTTGGCATGGCACTGGGACCGGTCATGCTGGATATCGAGGGGCGTCAGCTAACCCCGGCTGACCGTGCACTCCTGCGGGAACCGGCGGTCGGCGGGGTTATCCTGTTTAGCCGCAACTACGAGTCCCCGTCGCAGCTTGGCGATCTCGTTGCGGCGATCCGGGCGTTACGCAGCCCACCGCTCCTGATCGCAGTTGACCATGAGGGCGGGCGCGTGCAGCGCTTTCGCGAGGGATTCAGTGCGATACCGCCCATGCGCCGCCTCGGCAGACAGTATGACGGTGATCCCGACGAGGCGCTTTCGCTGGCAAAGACCGCCGGCTGGCTGATCGCATCAGAATTGCGGGCCATGGATATCGATCTGAGCTTCACGCCTTGCGTCGATCTCGACTGGGGCATCAGCGAGATCATCGGCAATCGTGCTTTCCACCGTAAGCCCGGGGTTGTCGCCGATCTTGCGAGCGCCTATTGTAACGGGCTCCGAAGCGCGGGCATGGCGGCCATTGCCAAGCACTTTCCCGGCCACGGCGCCGTCGTTGCCGATTCTCACGATCAATTGCCAGTTGATCGCCGCAGTTACGGCGATTTACTGGACGACATACAACCCTATGAAAAACTGATCGCAAAGCGACAACTCGCCGGGGTGATGGTTGCGCACATCGTGTTTTCCGAAACCGATCCGCTGCCGGCAAGTTTTTCTCCGTACTGGATCAAAGAGCAGTTGCGGCGCGCTTTGGGCTTCGACGGTGCCGTGCTGTGTGACGATCTCAGCATGCAGGCCACCGAGAATATGGGTTCGATGCCGAAACGGGCCAGGCTTGCGCTGGAGGCCGGGTGCGATATGGTGCTGATTTGCAACAATCGTCCGGCTGCGAGCGCTGCCGTTGCGGCCTTGCGGGACTACTCCAATCCCTTGTCTCTCGTCCGCCTGGTAAGGCTGCATGGGACCGGGAACGTGATGCGCGAATCGCTGTTGGCCAGCGAGGAGTGGCATATTGCCGCTGACCGCCTGCAACGCTGGCTGGACAGACCCGAACTCAAACTCGACGCATAAGCCAGGAGAACACAGGTGGCAACAGGCAAGCATCAATATGCGGTCATCGCCGGCAGCGGATTTCAGGCATTTGGCGAAGATGCACAAGAGCATCATCTGACGACCGGTTTCGGGGATCCCTCGAGCCCGGTGCGCGAGTTGCACTATGGCGAGCGGACGGTTTTCATGTTGGCCCGGCACGGCGACGGGCTTCTCATTCCGCCGCATCTTATTAACTATCGGGCCAACCTGGCAGCGCTCAAATCACTCGGTGTCGAGTGCATCATCGCGATGAACACTATCGGCGTCATCACGGCCGGCCAGCATCCGGGTGAAATCGCGATTCCCGGCCAGATCATCGACTATACCTATGGACGGGATCACAGTATTTATGACGGTGAATCGGCTAGTCTGGACCATATAGAGTTCACGGAGCCGTTTGCGGAGCGCATGAGACAGGAATTGCGAGCTGCGGCCGAAAATTCCGCGATCGCGGTACATGAGGGAGGTGTCTATGCAGTGATGCAGGGACCTCGCCTCGAGACGAGCGCGGAAGTCAACCGCCTGGAGCGTGATGGCGCAGACTACATCGGCATGACTGCGATGCCCGAAGCCTCACTGGCCCGCGAACTCGACATGGAGTATGCATGCCTGTCACTGATCGTGAACTATGCGGCAGGTCGTGGTGAAAAGGCGATCCACGCCGACATCGAGGCGAGCACGGTGACGGCCAGGACGCAGGCGATGAAGATTTTACAGGGGATATTCCAGGACGATAAATCCTGAGACCTCCTGTCCATGCAAATACATGAAGGCACTACAGCGCACAATTCTGGAACAGCTGATCGCCGGCTCGGCCGAGCCGGTCGTCGTCGCGCAAGTCGATAGTCCGGACTGGCCGGTCGTACTCTGCAATCCGGCATTTGCAGACGTTGTCGGCGAACAGGGTGTTCACAAGAAACCATTTGCTGATGTTGTTGAACAACTGGTCGGCCGCGATCTTGCGCTCGAAATCAGTGAAGCGATCCGCGGCGGTCATGAATCGACAATTCCGGTCGAAGTCAGCAACCGGGAATACCTGCTGGTTTTGCAACCGCTGAACTCGGTGGGGAAGGGCAACAGCAAATATTACGCCGCTTACCTGCGGGCCGGCACCGGCTTGAATGCCGTGGGTGGCGGCGAAGTACAACGAGCGCTGCACAAGGCCAAGCGGCGCATTCGTGATCTGTCACGTGACGATCCGCTAACCGGGCTCCTGAATGCCAGGGCGTTCAGGGATGTTCTCGATCACGACTGGGCGGTCGCCAGACGCGAGCGGTCAAAACTGGCGTTAATCTCATTTACGCTCGACGACTTCGAACAGTACCGGGAGGTTTTCGGACGTCACGCCGCCGATTCGTGCCAACGCCGGGTCGCCCAGGCAATTCGGCGCCTGCTGAAGCGCGCGAGCGATGTGGCCGCGAGAGTGAATTGCGAACAGGGCGACAAACTGATCGTATTGTCGCACTCAGCCAATGAAGCCGGGGTGGGCGAATTCGCTTCCAGGATCGCGACTTCAGTAAGGGAACTCGGCTTGCACCACCCGAGGTCCAGGGTGTCGCGATTCGTAACGGTGTCCTATCAGATGTCAGTGAAGGAAGCCGGTGCGGGTAAAATGAATGCGGCAGATTTCCTGGATAGCGTGCTGAAATAAATTTGTATCGCGGCGGGACGCCGCTCCTACGAATTTATTGGATTGGACTACGGATTCCCCGGCAGCAGAAACATCTCGTCCGTTTCCAGTTCTTCTTCTTCGAAACGCGTAATCCTGGCCAGCACGCCAAATCTGGGATGATCGTAATAGCGCAGTTCGCCGTTCCTGAAGATACGGTCCTCGGAGATGCTGTACCTGGTCGGCCCTGCCTCCTGCTCATAGCCGTAGCCAACGTTACGCGATGACCGCCGGTCACTGTAGTATCTGCTGCTGTTTCGCCGCCCGGATGGTACAGGCTCTACGTCGATCGTCAGATCTACGACGAGGTGCAGATATCGACTCAGGTAAAGCGTCAGGTTGCCATCCAGTCGCAGTGGTGCGTTGCCGATGCGGCGCAGGCGAATCGGCAAGGTCTGATCTTTATGGTACGTAGCCTGCGTCCATGCCGCCCGCATGATGGGCTTGTATGCGTCGAGTTCGACCAACTTCTGGTAAATGTCCTTCATCGCGTATTCTTGCGGGTCGAGCACTTCGAGTTGCGTATGCAGGATATGGCTCGGAAGTTCTTCGAGGATTTGTTCCTCTTCCGGTTCTTCGGGCAGAAGGAACGCCGGCACATCTTGCTCGTTGAAATCTGCGCCGTCTATTGCAGCCCGTGCGTCCGCATCGACATAGGATCCGGGATCACCGAAGTAGGGCGGAAGCAATGGCTCAAGCGCTTCGTCCTCCGGCAGCTCGTCGGGCAGGAAAATCTCGTCGCCGGATATTGCGGATTCCGCGTACTCAAAAACAATCAATTCGACGGTGTACCGCCGGACTTCCTCCTCCTCGAGTAGCTCCGCTTCGGAGTCATCCTGGCTCAAAGCAATGCCGGGCAGGCCCGCTGCAACGGAGGCAAGCAGCAGGCTACGCCCGCATCGTCTCAGCACAGCTGAAAAAACGGCATGCATCATGGTTTTCCTGAAAATCGCCCGGCCCTGGAATTAACCGACAGCCGTGTTTTTGACCGCGTCCGTTGCCAATCGATCCAGCAAATTTTCGACCTGGGTAAAGCGCATGGCGGTATCGCTCAAATCCATGCGGAACTGTAGTCGATGTGCTCCCTGCAATCGATAGACCTGGCTCTCATTCTGCACCATTTGCACCAGCGTCATCGGGTTCATGGAGGTTTGGTTGCCGAAATCGAGGTAACCGCCGGCATCAGACGCATCTATTTTGCCGATTCCCAACCTGGCTGCATCGCGCTTGATTGCGGCGATGCGCATCAGGTTTTTGGCCGCCTCCGGCAACAGGCCGAAACGGTCAATCAATTCGACCTGCATCTCCCGAAGCTCGTCACGGGATGCAGCGCCCGAGATGCGCTTGTAGAGAATCAGCCGCAAGTGCACGTCGGGCACATAATCCTCCGGTAGCAATGCCGGCACATGCAGATTGATGTCAACACCTGCGTTAAGCGGTTGGTCGAGATCGGCTTCCTTGCCCTCGCGTAGCGCTGCCACTGCCCGTCCGAGTAACTCCGTGTACAACGAGAAGCCGATTTCCTGGATCTGGCCGCTTTGCGTGTCACCCAGGAGTTCACCTGCACCCCTGATCTCGAGGTCGTGCGTTGCCAGCGCGAACCCTGACCCGAGATCTTCGAGTGAATCGATGGCTTCCAGCCGCTTGATCGCGTCCGCGGTCATGGCTGCCCTTGGCGGAACGAGGAGGTACGCATAAGCGCGGTGATGCGAGCGGCCGACGCGGCCGCGCAACTGATGTAAAGTGGCAAGCCCGAACCTGTCGGCACGGTTGATAATGATGGTGTTCGCGGTCGGGACGTCCAGCCCGGACTCAACAATCGTCGTGCACAGCAGTACATTGAACCGCCGATGATAGAAATCGAACATCACTTGCTCGAGGTCCCGCTCCCGCAGCTGGCCATGACCGATGCGGATCGATGCTTCCGGCACCAGCTTGGTCAACTGCTCCTCGATGCGCGGAATGTCCTCGACACGATTGTGAATGAAGTAAACCTGGCCGCCGCGCTTGATTTCACGCAGGCAAGCCTCGCGAATGACAACGTCATTCCATTCACTGACGAAAGTTTTGATCGACAAACGACCGGCCGGAGGCGTCGCGATCAGCGACATATCCCTGAGACCACCCAGTGCCATGTTGAGCGTTCGTGGAATCGGTGTTGCAGTCAGGGTAAGAATGTCCACTTCGGTACGCAGCGATTTGATGGCTTCCTTGTGGCGCACGCCGAAGCGGTGCTCTTCATCGACGATGACCAGCCCGATATCTTTAAAATCGCGTGTATGCTGCAAGAGCCGGTGAGTGCCGATGACGATATCGACGGATCCGGATCGCAGACCCGCAACGATTTCTTTGGCCTCATTTGCGGAGCGAAACCGCGACAGTACTTCAATGCGGACCGGCCAGTCGGCGAACCGGTCCTGGAATGTCTGGCCGTGTTGCTGTGCTAACAGGGTTGTGGGAACCAGTATCGCCACCTGTTTGCCGCCGTACACGGCGGCAAATGCCGCGCGTAATGCCACCTCAGTCTTGCCAAATCCCACATCGCCGCAAACGACACGGTCCATGGGGCGCTCGGAAGCGAGGTCTTCGAGGACCTCGTCGATTGTGCGGGTCTGATCTGCCGTTGCCTCGAACGGGAAGCCGGACTCAAAGGCCTGGTAGTCGTCCTCCTGCCAGCGGAAGCGGTGCCCTGTCCTTGCAGCGCGGCGCGCGTAGACGTCGAGCAGTTCTGCGGCGACATCACGAATCTTGTTGATTGCGCGCCGTTTGGCTTTGGCCCACTGGTCGCTGCCAAGGCGATGCAGTGGCGCATTCTCCGGCGAGGCGCCGGTATAGCGCGAGATCAGGTCGAGTGCATGCACGGGCACGTAAAGCTTGTCACCGTCTGCATACTCCAGGTGCAGGAATTCTCCACTTGTTCCGCCAGCCACCAGGGTTTTCAGTCCGAGGTATCGGCCGACGCCGTATTCCGCGTGCACCACCGGCGAGCCTGGTTGCAGATCATTGAGCTGCCGGATAATCGTTTCCGGGTCGCGCTCCGAGCGCCTGCGGCGGCTTCGCTGACGTGGTTTTTCACCGAACAGTTGCTGTTCGCTGATAATCGCCACGCCGGATTCCGGCAACAGGACGCCGTCTTCAAACGGAGCGATGGCGATTCCGGCCTGGATGCTGCTGTCGAGGAATGCCTCCCAGCTGTCAACACGGGATAGTTGGATGCTGCGTCCGGCGAGCAGCTCATACATGTTTTCTCGCCGGCCGGGAGAATCAGCCGTAAACAGGATACGTCCGTCGAACGAGTCAACGAACTTCATGAGCGATGCGGCCGCGTCTTCGTAGCGAGCCTCGATGCGCAGGGCTGGAGGAATTTGTGTCGACAGATTGATGCTGGCAGCCGATTCCTCGAGCGCCTGTGCACTGTAATGGATGCATTTCGCCCGAGAGATCTTTTGCAGGACCTTATCGGGGTCCAGAAAACTTTCGTGTGGCTTCAGAATCGGCCGTTCGGGATCGAGACTGCAAAGCTCGTAGCGCCCGCCGATTTCGCGCCAGGCCTGGTGCAGCACGCCCGACACATCTTGTGGTGCGAAAATGACGGCGTCGGCTGGCAGGTAATCGAGAAAGCTCGCGGTCTCCTCGAAAAACAATGGCAGGTAATACTCGATGCCGCCGTGGGCGATGCCGTGCGATATGTCGCTGTACACTCTCGAACGTGATGGTTGACCTTCGAATCGTTCGCGATAACGCTGCCGGAATTGCTTGATGCTGACCTGGTCCAGCGGTACCTCGCGTGCCGGAAGAATTTGCATCGTTGCCACAACTTCACCGGACAATTGAGTCTCGGCATCAAAGTAGCGCAGTGTTTCGATCTCATCATCGAAAAAATCGATACGGACCGGCTGCTCCGAGCCCATCGGAAATAGGTCTATCAGGGAACCGCGAACCGCGAACTCGCCATGCTCCTCAACCTGGGGTATTCGCAGGTAACCGGCGGCAATCAGGGCATCGACAAAGCCCTGCCGGTCGAGAGTCTGGCCCGTCTGCAGGACCAGGGTGCGTGCGGCGACATAATCGACAGGCGGCAAGCGTTGCAACAGAGCAGGGATAGACACGATCACGATGCCGTTTCGCATCTGTGGCAGGGTTGCGATAACGCTCAGGCGTCGGGAAATAATGTCCTGGTGTGGCGAAAAACTGTCGTAGGGCAGTGTTTCCCATTCGACGAAGTGCGAAATCGGCAGATCGGTACCGGCGAAATAGCGGATTTCGGCTTCCAGCTGGTCGGCGTGCCGTGGGTCGTTCGCCAGCACCAGCATCGGCTTTTGCAGTGAGCGTGCGAGTTCTGCTGCGGTCAACGCGGCGCTGGCGCCAACCAGCCGGCCAATTGACGAGACCTGGCCTGATCGATCGGCGAAGGCCGGATTGATGAGTATATTGCGGGTCACTGGTTGTTCGACGCCTGGCGAACGGACGATTATCTCACAGACGATTTGCGATGTGACGCTACTACTGTCCGACTAACACTCGCTAGCGGCCCGGAAGTGAACGAATATTATGGTGTTGTAACATTTTTCAGTCGCTGGACACATGAAATTCGATTGCACAGGATTTTCCGGATCACCCGCTTAGGAAGGGCTACGGTTATTTTCGAAAATCCGCAGGAGCCCTTCCTAAGCGGGCGATAGCCAATCTTAGGGCCATCATTTTGCGTTGTATTGACAGCAAACTCCGCTAAACCGGACAGCAGAGACCTAATATATAAAAAACGCGCAGCCAGCAGGTTGCGCGTTTTACTGTGTTCTCAGTGCTGCGGGTTTAGCGTTTCGTTACCGCGTGAATCACCCGGTCGTACTCGAAGAAGACGACGAATTCCGCATACTCCCAGCGCGAAATGGGAGGTTCGCCAACTGCGGCTGTGGTTGACTGCGGGCTGCCGAAATTCGCCCGGACACGTTCCTCGGTCATCCCGCGTGTCGGTTTGCCGGCTTGATCGAACGTTGACGAACCCTCAGCTCCGCTCATGTCCAGATTCTGGGCAATGACGGTGCTCGTAAGCCCTGTCGAAAGAGCGAGCAGGACCATTGCGTATAATTTTACCATCGGAGTCTCTCCAAACTTCTGCGGTCAATATAACATCAGGAAGAAGGTCAAAACAGTTGATTTCACAGGTTTTTACACTGTCGGGCTCTTTGTCACTCTGACCCAGGTCGCAGATTTGCCGGCCGCTGTCAGCACCCCCACGGTAGCCTTCCAGGGTGCCTCAAGAATGTGACCCGGTTCACATTTTCGGGGCCGTCCCGCGCTGGCCTGAGGCCACGGGCGACAGCCATTTATGTGCTTTAATGCGCCGCATGATCAATTCGGCCGAATTATTCGTCGGGCTTCGCTACTTGCGGGCCAAAAGACGAACCCGATTCGTGTCCTTCATTACCCTGATATCGCTGTCCGGAATCGCGCTCGGCGTTGCTGCGTTGATTGTCATTCTGTCGGTAATGAACGGTTTCGAAGGCGAACTCAGGGACCGCCTGTTAAGCATGACGGCACATGGTTACGTGACCGGCTCCGAAGGCGAACTCGATGGCTGGTCGCAAGTCCGTGACGAGATGATGCGTGAGACCGGAGTCGTGGCGGCTGCACCTTATGTGCAGATGGAGGGCATGATCCGTACCAATCGGTCACTGAACCCCGTGCTGCTCAACGGAATTTTGCCGGACCAGGAAGCATTGGTTTCAGGCAGGACCATCAATTTTGTCGAAGGCGACTTTGACGTGCTGACTGCAGATTCGCGAAGCATAATACTGGGCCGCTTCCTGGCCATTGAACTGGGTGTACGGATCGGGGACGGCGTCGTGTTGCTGATTCCGCGGCCTGCTGGCGATGGAACGCTCGAATCTGTCCTTGAACGATTCATCGTTCGTGGCGTGTTCGACGCGGGGATACAGGATCACGATAGCAAACTTGCGCTGATCCACATGAATGATGCCGCGCGCATACTGGCCCTTGGTGATCGTGTAAGCGCGGTGCGATTTGTCACCGACGATGTGATGTCGGCGCCGCATGTGTCGAAGAATTTACAGGCGCGGTTTGGCGCAGATTTCTCAACCAGCGACTGGACCATTGAGAATGCCAGCTATTTTCGGGCGATCCGGCTCGAAAAAATGATGATGTCGATATTACTGTCACTGATCATCGGCGTGGCTGCATTCAATATCGTCGCGAGCCTGGTCATGGTAGTGACCGACAAGACCGGCGAGATTGCCATACTGCGCACACTTGGCATGGGTCCCGCAGATGTGGTGCGCGTGTTTTTTATCCAGGGCGCGGTCATCGGCTGGATCGGCGTCATTCTCGGCGTCGTTGCGGGTGTATTGCTTGCGATCAATGTACCGACGATCGTCCCGGCGCTGGAACATTTCTTCGGCTTTCAGATCATGCCCGGTGACGTTTACTACGTAACGCAGATTCCATCCACCCTTGAAGCACAGGATGTAATCATTATCGCCGTGACGGCGTTTATCCTGACAACACTGGCGACGCTATATCCGGCACGGCGCGCAGCGCACGTCAATCCTGCGATTGCACTCAGGTACGAATAACGATGGCCGGCAGATACGAATTCTGGATCGGCAGGCGTTACGTGCGGTCACGCAGCAGTAATGGCTTCGTATCGCTTATTTCAGCGATATCCATGCTCGGCATTACGGTCGCGGTTGCTGTCCTGATCGTTGTTTTGTCTGTCGTGAACGGCTTCGAACGGGAACTGCAGGATCGATTGCTGGCGATGACGGCACATGCCAGCATCGAACATGCGGATGGCAGGCTGCGGGACTGGCGTGGCTGGGTAGAGCGGGTGGAAGAACACGTCGAGGTTGCGGCAGCGGCGCCATTCGTCAACGGCCAGGGCTTGCTGGTATTGGGTGATCGGTTGAGCGGTGCGCAAATCAGTGGCATTGAACCACAACTCGAGTCCCGCGTTTCCGGCATTGGCGATGCGCTGATCAGTGGCGATTTGTTGAGTTTGCAAGCAGGTAGTTTCAATATTGTGCTTGGCGTAGAACTGGCCGATGAATTGCGTGCGTCAATCGGTGACAAGGTGACGCTGACCCTTGCCGAGGGCATAGTGACGCCGGTCGGCATAGTACCGCGAACAAAACGTTTCACCGTATCCGGTACTTATCGGATTGGAATGTACGAATTCGATCGCCGCGTCGCGTTCGTCAATATTGAAGACGCGCAAAAACTTTTTCGATTGTCGGAAGATGTCAGCGGTATTCGTCTGGCGGTGACAGATATCTACCGGGCCTCGCAGGTCGTGCGGGCAGTGGCCCTTGATGCCGGTGGCGGGGTGCTGGTCAGCGACTGGACTCGCCGGCATGTTAATTTCTTTCGTTCCATTCAGATCACGAAGTCGATACTGTTCGTCATCCTGCTCATGGTTGTCGCTGTCGCAGCGTTCAACATCGTTTCCACACTGGTGATGGTCGTAAAGGATAAACAATCCGATATTGCAATCCTTCGAACGGTGGGTGCGACGCCGTCAGCAATTCTAAGAATATTCATCACCCAGGGATGCATTATCGGCGTACTCGGGACAATGGGGGGTGTGATCCTCGGCGTGCTGTTGACCCTGAACCTGGAGAATATTGTCGGCTTCATGGAAGCGACTTTTGGTATCAAGTTTCTGGCGGCGGATGTGTATTTTATCAGCGACCTGCCAGCCGACCTGAGGATCGCCGACGTACTGCAGATCTCGGCGATCGCGCTGGTGCTTGCGTTGCTGTCTACTTTGTATCCAGCCTGGCGTGGTGCGCGCACCTCGCCGGCGGAGGCGCTGCGTTATGAGTGATGAATCTGCAGGCGGCGTTCTCGTCTGCCGCTCGATCGTGCGGCAGTTTCGCGAAGGCGATTCCACGCTCGAGGTTTTGAGTGGCGTGGATCTCACCGTCCGGGAATCCGAACGGCTTGCGATAATCGGCACCTCCGGCTCAGGAAAAACAACCTTGCTGCAAATCATGGGCGGTCTCGACGATCCGACCTCCGGCGAAGTCCTGGTCAACGGTCGCTCCATAGCGAACATCGATGAAAAGGAAAAGAGCGATCTACGTAACCGGTTCATCGGCTTCGTGTACCAGTTCCATCACCTGTTGCCGGAATTTTCGGCTCAGGAAAATGTCGCGATGCCATTGTTGATTCGCCGCCTCAGGAAAGACGAGGCCATGCAACAGGCGGCGGATTTACTCAGCCGGGTAGGCTTGGGGGAAAGACTTGACCACAAACCTGGCGAATTGTCCGGTGGTGAGCGCCAACGTGCTGCTGTCGCCCGCGCGCTGATTACCCGTCCAAAGCTGGTACTGGCCGATGAGCCTACCGGCAACCTGGATGCAGGGAACGGGCAGCATGTAATGAAGCTTATGCTCGAGCTCAATCGGGAACTCGACACAAGCCTGGTGATCGTGACCCACGACCACGGCATTGCCGGGCAAATGGACAGGGTAGTGGTCCTCGAAGACGGGCGATTGCACGCGGCGGCGTAGGAGCCCGGTCCCAATCCGCCTGCTTCGACAAACTTCGCGGCAACGAATTGTGCGGAGTGATCACGACCATCCCTGGTCGTGACTTTCGCTTCGCGAAAGCGCCTCTGGCGCCCAAATTCGCTCCCGGCGAATTTGTGATCTTTAGTGCGATCGACTGGAGAACTGGTATCGCCCGGTGGGCCGGGCTCCTACAGGCGAGCTCCTACGGGACGTTTCTACAGTTTTCAGGTTAGTCTTTGTTCGCGTCCTGCGATGCCTTGCGCGCGCGGCGTCGTTTGAGATAGTCCCCGATCGAGGCCCGCCACAGCAGGTCAAGCGCGATGAAGCCTACCAATGACAATATCGCGCCAATCAATACGCAGCCCAGCAACAATGGTTGCCAGACGTAAACGAACCCGTCGATCAGCCACGCAAACGAAAGCTCAAATTCAAAGGGGCGCGATGTACGGCGCAGGAGAATGCTGCCGAGCTCATACGCCAGGTAGTAAAACGGGCCCACGATAAATGGGTTTATCACCCACGTGCTCACCGCCGCGACCGGAATATTGATGCGCAGCATCAGCGCCAGCAGTGCTGCCGTGACCATGTGACCGGGAAACGGCAGGCATGCGACGAAAATACCGAGTGAGAATGCGGGCACCACCGTCCGCCGGCGAATGCCCCACAGTTTGGGGTCGTGCAACAGGTGATCGAACGGTCTGAGATACCACTGCGTTCGTAATTTGTCGCGTTTTATCGCGAATTTCCGAAAAAATCGTCTTGGCATCTGAATCCAGATTCGTTTCTATGGTCTGACCGGGTCGCAGTCCAGGCGTCTGTGTGGCAGGAAAGTTTTCTGCCGCACTGGCTCCCCGAGCGGCATCATAACGAGAAACCGCAGGGAAGCGGAATATGCTCTTCCGATGTTTGTGCATCTTGAGTGGCGCTTATGCGCTCGGCTGGTTGCGCTCTTTACCCGCGGACGATCTGTTTCTGGCCCTGCTGATCCTGGCGGGCATCAGCTTTCGCTTGCCCGCTACCCGCTGCATTGCCTGGTTCATGCTCGGTTTTGCGACCATGTGGGTCGCGGCATGGAGCGTAATCAACGACCGGCTCGACCCTGAGATGCAGGGCGAAACGATCAGCATCGTCGCACGTATTGCTGATTTTCCCCGCATCACGGACGACTCGCTCCGCTTCATTGTTGAGCAGGATGAGCGAGCCGACTTGCCGGCGCGGGTTCGCCTGAGCTGGTATAAGCCGGAGGCTGTCCCTGCCTTGGGGGAGCTCTGGCAGCTTCGGGTAAGACTCAGGCGGCCACACGGGTATGCGAATCCCGGCGGCTTCGACTATGAAGGCTGGTTGTTTCGCCAGCGACTCGGCGCTACCGGTTACGTTGTCAGCCATAAGGACAATCATAGGCTGGGCAGCGTGCCGGTCGGGCGCACCGCGCGAATCCGCCAGGATTTTGTGCAACGGGTGACGCAATTGTTGCCGAATGACGATGCAGCGGCGGTCCTGCTCGCGGTGGGCGTCGGGGCACGGCACAGGATTAGTCGCGAGCAGTGGGAGCGCTATGCAATCACCGGCACGAGTCACCTTATGGCGATTTCCGGTCTGCATATCGGACTGGCGGCAGGTGGCGTATTTCTACTGGCCTGGGCGATCTTTGCGCTCTTTTGCCGGCGCCTGAATATACGCGACATGGCCCTGGTGACAGCGGTGCTGGCAGCCGGAATCTATGCCGCCGTGTCCGGATTCGCGGTGCCTGCACGGCGTGCGTTCCTGATGGCGATGCTCGCGGCAGCGGCAGTTCTTCTGCGCCGCAAACTGAATGTTGCAACGCTGCTGGCAATTCCCTGCCTGGTCTTGTTGTTCGCGGATCCCATTGCAATACTGTCGCCGGGATTCAGGCTGTCGTTCGCAGCAGTCGCAATTCTGCTCTGGTCATTGCACAGCCGTTTTCTTAAGCCGCTACCCTGCGACGGTGTGTGGTTCAATCATCCCGGGACCACGCAGGTGATCGCTAATCTTCGCCGCTTAGGTCTTCTGCAAATTGCGCTCCTTACCGGACTCTTTCCATTAACCGTCCTGATATTCGGCCGTTTTTCGCTAATTGCGCCGATGATGAACCTGCTGGTCCTGCCGCTATTTAATTTCATTACCGTGCCATTTTGTCTCGTCGGCATGATCCTGCAGGGGCCGCTGCACCCGTTGGGGGACCAGCTGCTGGGCATTGCTTACCACAGCATTCGCCTGGTGCTGTTGCTGGTGTCACTGGCAGCCGAACTGCCTGGTGTGCGTGCCGAAGTCCTGCCGCTGGAGAGACTGGCCGTTGTAATTGCCTTGTTGCCCGTCGTGCATGTGGTGTTTCCTCGCGGCTGGCCCGGTCGCAAGCTTGCCTGGATCGCGATGGCTGCAGTCTTGCTTCACCGGCCGCCTGCGCCTCCGCCAGGCTGCCTTGACTATCATGTGCTGGACGTCGGGCAGGGTCTTGCCGTCGTTTTGCGAGCCGCTGAACACACGGTGCTGTTTGATACCGGGCCGTCCTTCCGCAGCGGCAGCAGTGCGGCCGATATTGTCGTTATTCCATTCCTCAAGTCGCGTGGGATTGCCCGACTCGATACGCTGATTGTGAGTCACGCCGATCAGGATCACGCCGGTGGCGTTGCAGCGATAGCAAACCAGTTTGCAATTGGCAGAACGCTGGTAGGGGAGACACTGCCAGGCTCAGGCCTCGAGCAAATTCCCTGCACGACGGCGTCATCATGGGTAGCCGGTGGTGTGCGGTTTCAGTTCCTGCATCCGGCGCCGGATACAGCCTGGGATGGCAACAATGCGTCCTGTGTGCTCGAGGTGACCACTGGCAATCACAAAATCTTGCTCACTGGCGACATCGAGACCCCGGTCGAGGCAACGCTCCTGGAAAAATCGCTAACAGGCCCGGTCAATACCGTTATCGTTCCGCATCACGGCAGCCGGACCTCGTCCAGCCCGGACTTCATCGACAGGCTCAGGCCGGAGCTGGCGATTGTCTCGGCCGGATTCGGTAATCGTTGGGGGTTTCCCAAGGCGGATGTCGTGCGGCGCTGGGAGCGCGCCGGCGCGCGGTTGCTGGAGACCGCGACGTCGGGCGCAATCGGGCAGCGTGTATGTATTGGCAGCGGCGCTGAAACTCTGCATCAGGAACGATCGGATTCGCGACAATACTGGCACGAATAGTTGTGGTTGCCGTTTGAATTGGAGAATTTTCGAGCCGGTCACTGTATATTCCGATTTTCCATCGAGTCAGGCTATATGGTTGAAATGGTTAAAGCTGGCGGCTGGTTAATGGCGCCGATTATCCTGTGTGCGATTGTCGCCATGGGAATCATTCTCGAACGCTTCTGGACACTTCAGCAGAAGCGGGTCCTGCCGGAAGACCTGACCAGCAAGGTCTGGGGCTGGGTCAAGACGGATTCGCTGGATCAGAGCCGGATCCAGACGCTGCACCAGGGATCGCCGCTGGGCCAGATTCTCGCTGCCGGGTTGATTAACCGGGATCGCGAACGCGTCATCATGAAGGACAGCATCGAGGACACAGGCCGTCATGTTGTGCATGAACTGGAACGCTACCTTGAAACGCTCGGCACTGTGGCAGCAATTTCTCCATTACTGGGATTGCTTGGCACGGTAATCGGCATGGTTAAGGTATTCGCGGTAATTACGACCAGCGGTGTCGGTAATCCAACCGTTCTTGCAGGGGGTATCGCGGAAGCACTACTCACGACTGCTGCTGGATTGACCGTCGCTATCCCGGCACTCATTGGTTATCGCTACTACCGAAATCGTGTCGACACGCTGGTGGTCAATATGGAAAAAGAGGCGATCAAGCTGGTTGAGGCGTTGCACCGGCGTCAGGCGTCGAAAAGCGGAAAGAAAAAGTGAAACTGAAAACGCGGACTAGAGCGGAGCCGGACGTCAATTTGACGTCGCTGATTGACGTCGTATTTTTGCTGTTGATTTTCTTCATGGTGTCGACGAGTTTCGTCAAGCAGTCGCAGATTTCGATTCGCTTGCCCGGTGCAGAAAGTGTTGCGATTGTCGAACAAAGAACCGTACAACTCGACATCATGATCACCGAGCAGGGCACCTTTCTCGTTAACGGACGGGAACTCATCAACAGCCGGCCGGAAACGATTCGTAACGCGCTGCAAAAGGTATCGGGAGGCGACACTTCATTGCCGCTCACGATCAGCGCCGATGCAAACACTCGTCATCAATACGTTGTGACGGCGATGGATGTTGCCGGCAAGCTCGGCTTCGTGAAGATCCGCATCGCGACTGTGAATGATTCGGCGGAGCAGTGACTAAGACAGTGGACCGGCGTGTCAAAGAGGTCTATGGCCGGCTCTGGCGATACGTCATTCCCCATAAGTTAATCGGGCTGATCGCAGTGGTCGCGATGGCCGCCAGCGCGGTGATTGAAGCGGCTATGGTCTGGCTCGTCGAGCCACTGATGGATGAGACGCTGGTTGCGCATGATCTTGAGACTGCCCGGTGGATGCCATTCGCGTTCATTGCCATCTTTATTGGCCGTGGGATTACCGGATTCGCGACGGAAGCATCACTGGGCCGGATCGGGCGCAGCGTTATCAGCGCACTGCGCCGCGAGGTCTTCAACAAATTCCTTACCTTGCCGATACGATTTATCGAGAGACACGCGACCGGCCCCATGCTGTCTCGCATGACTTACAACGTAGAAATGGTCGCAGAGTCGGTGACGAGCGTCGTCACGATCATGGTGCGTGACCTGCTGACAGTCTTTGCGGCGATGGGTATCATGATTTACCAGAGTGTCAGATTGTTTATCTTCGTCATGATCCTGCTGCCCATCATTGCCGCACTGATCCAGGCGCTCGGGAAGGCGTTTCGACGGTATAGCGGGCGCATACAGGATTCGGTAGGGGAGGTCTCACAGGTTACTGAAGAAGTGTTGACCGGCAATCGAGTGGTCAAAATATTCGGTGGCTACAATTATGAATCGGAGCGGCTTGCCGAGGTCGACGAACGAAATTTTCGGCAAAACCTGAAACTGATTCGTTCACGAGCATTCGGCGTAGCGGTCACGCAGGTAGTTTTCGGTGTTGGTGTTGCCGGCGTCATTTATGCGGCTGGCGCAGAATCCGTCAACGGCAATCTCAGCCCTGGCAGTTTCATGTCATTTTTTGGCGCCATGATGCTGATGATGCAACCGCTGCGCCGTATCACAAACGTAAACGCAACCTTGCAACGCGGCATTGCCGCCGGTGACAGCCTGTTTCGCATCATCGATGAAGAAGACGAAGTCGATTCGGGCACCTATCGAAGCGAGGATGTTCGCGGCAAGGTCGAGTTCAGGAACGTCAGCTTTTCCTACGGCGATGAGGATTCGCCGGTATTGCACGATGTGTCTTTCATCGTCGAAGCCGGAAAATCCATCGCCATTGTGGGGCATTCCGGTGGCGGCAAGTCGACCCTGGTTGGCCTCCTGCCGCGCTTCTACGACGTCCGATCGGGTGAATTATTGCTGGATGGCACGCCGGTCCAGGACTATGAACTCGCTAATTTGCGATCCAACATCAGCCTGGTAAGCCAGGATGTCATCCTGTTCAATGACACTATCGCCAACAATCTTGCGTACGGGCAATTGCGGCAATGCACCCGGGCGGAGCTATTGCAGGCGGCCGACGCTGCTCACGTCATGGATTTCGTTAAAGATCTTCCGGACGGTTTCGAGACGGTTGTTGGCAATCGCGGAATTCTGTTGTCCGGCGGACAGCGTCAACGAGTTGCAATAGGCAGAGCTTTACTGAAAAACGCTCCCGTCCTGATACTGGATGAGGCAACTTCAGCGCTGGATACGAAGTCAGAGCGGCGCATACAGGAAGCCTTAAGGACACTGATGCAGGACCGCACAACGCTTGTCATCGCGCACCGGCTGTCAACGGTCGAGTCAGCAGATCAGATTATCGTACTCGACCAGGGCCGTATCGTTGAATCGGGCACGCACCGGGAATTGCTTGACGCCGACGGCGTTTATGCGGGCCTTTACCGCTTGCAATTCAGTGGTGAACAATGATGGGGCATTTGCCTCACGCATGAGTTCCGGCAATAACAACTGGGTGCAGAATACCTGGTATGGAGGATCACCGCTCCGTTGGCTGCTGTTGCCGTTCACCTGGATTTATTCTGCCGCAATTGCTTGCCGGCGCTTGCTCTATTCATCCGGCGTATTGCGCTCGCTTAAGGTGTCCGTACCGGTAATTATCGTCGGCAATATCACCGTGGGTGGTACCGGCAAGACGCCACTGACCATCTGGCTCGCGCAACAGCTTGCCGCAAACGGATACAAGCCCGGCATTATCAGCCGGGGCTATCGTGGCATGGTTGGACCGAATCCGATGGAGGCTACGGCAGATAGCGATCCGGCGGTTGTTGGTGACGAAGCGATATCGATTGCAAGCCGTAGCGAATGTCCGGTCGTTGTACACCCCGATCGTGTTGCAGCTGCAAAACTTGCCATTGAGCTCGGCGCAAATGTCATCGTGGCGGACGATGGTTTGCAGCATTACCGGCTCGGGCGCGATTTTGAAATTGCTGTCGTGGACGGCACGCGTCGCTATGGCAACCGCCAGCTGCTGCCGGCGGGACCGCTCAGAGAGCCGCTATCCCGGCTAAATACGATCAACCAGATCCTGGTGCAGCGCGAGACCGATGGCGGCTCAGAACTATTGCACCGCTCTGCAGATCCTCCGCCTGTGTATTTCCGACTGGTCGCTTCCGCGATTTGCAGACTGGACGATTCGGACATCAGGAACATCGGAGATTTTGCAGGCACGAAGGTGCATGCGCTTGCCGGAATCGGTAATCCCGAACGGTTCTTTCGGTTGTTGGAAGGCTACAATATCGAAGTGATCCGGCATCCTCTTCCTGATCATGCCGAAATTACGTTGGACGAGCTCGCATTTGACGACGATCTCGACGTGGTCATGACTGAAAAAGACGCAGTGAAGTGCCGCTGGCTCGACACGAGCAACTGCTGGTATGTTCCGGTCGACGTTGCGATCAACGACGCGGACGCCGAGGGGCTGCTCAATCGAATCCTTCACAAAATATCGCCGGACGAAATGGATGAAAATACTCATGGCTGAATTCAGAGTCAGCGTGCTGTTCGTCTGCATGGGCAACATCTGCCGCTCGCCGACGGCGGAGGGTGTTTTCCGAAAATATGTCAGTGACGCTGGTCTTGATGCTGATATACAGACGGACTCTGCAGGCACGCATGCTTATCACAGCGGTGAGCCAGCGGATCGTCGCGCTCATGCCGCGGCTTTAAGGCGCGGATTTTCCCTGGAGGGCATCTGTGCCCGCAGGGTCACCGAGGAAGACTTCGATACCTTTGACTACATCCTGGCGATGGATCAGGACAATCTCATGGTGTTACAGGAGAGGGCACCGAACGAGCTGCGAGGCAAAGTCAGACTGTTTCTTGAATTCGCCGAATCGCGGCGCGAAAACGAGGTGCCTGATCCGTACTATGGCGGCGCAGCCGGATTCGAGCGCGTGCTTGATCTTGTGGAAGAAGCGTCTCAAGGCCTCCTTGAGACGCTCCGCAAGAAAATTTAAAAAACGCCGGCCGGGTTATCGATCCGATATTTCCTTGTCGCCGGTATCCGGGCTTTCTGCCGCGGCATCCGGCTCCCAGGGAAGTAATCTGCCCTTCGGCTTGTCTTCACTATCGCCATCCGTAACTATTTTCTCTCGTGATATCGGCATTGTTTTCTCAGCAGGTTTTGCCGCGTCGAGGGCAGCCGAGTCCGCCTCTTCCGCAGGTTTGGCATCTTCTCGCGGTATCGGCATTGTTTTCTCAACAGATTTTGCATCCTCGATGGCAGCCGAGCCTGTCTCCTTTGCAGGTTTGGCATCCTCTCGCGGTATCGGCACTGTTTTCTCAACAGGTTTTGCAGCCTCGACAGCAGCCGAGCCTGCCCCCAACGCAGATTTCAGGTCCTCTCGCGACATCGTCATGGTTTTCTCAACAGGATTTTCATCCTCGACAGCAGCCGGGTCTGCCTGCTCGGCAGGTCTTGAATCCTCTTGCGACAAATCGAGCACTGGCAGCTCCGGTTGCGTGTCCTCATACGCAGGCGATTCCGGAAGTGGTACGGGTGTCGTCGACTCGACCTTTGCCTGCTGCACCGGTGACTCCTGTGGCGCCGGCTCCTGCTTCGCTTTTTCTTCCTGAACCGGTGCCTCTATAGGCTTTGATTCCTGCTTCGCTTTTTCTTCCTGAACCGGTGCCTCTATAGGCTTTGATTCCTGCTTCGCTTTTTCTTCCTGAACCGGAACCTCCACCACTGCATCGGCCTCGACCGCTGCCTGCGGATTGTCGGCCCTGGTCTCCACGGCATCCGCCGATTCGGGTGTGCGGCGCCTGCGGCGGCCGCCACGGCTTCTGCGCCTGCTGCCTGACTTGTGGCTCTCACCGAGAGTGTCGTCTTGTTTGTCGCCTCGCGGCTCCGCTGCAGGTCTGCTTTGCTGATTCGACCGCTCACTGGCGGCCGAACTTTTTCTCCTGCCTTCCGCGTCCTTGGTATTGCCGCTCCTGGCACGCTTGCCCGAGGATTTCTTCGAGCGTTGCGCGCCGCGATTGTCACCGGCGCGCTGCGCTTCTGTTTTGTGGCGACTCCTTTGTCCACCCCGCCGTCGACTGTCGGTTTTACCTCGAGCCTTTCTCTGGTCGCTACGCTGTTTTTGACTTGTCCTCTTTTTCTTCGCCGGCGATCCACCGAAAATCGCAAACAACTTCGCCCAGAAACCGGGCCCTTTCTTCCTGGGTTTCTTGCGCGGCGGTGCTGGAGTGACTGGAGTGATCGTCGCTACGGCCGCAGGCTCCACTGGTTTTTGTTCCTGCAACGCCGAGGGTAATTCATCCTCATCCGGCAGGTCAGCCAGTGTGTAGCTCAAGCCCGTGTTTTCCGGCAAATCGACCTGGTCATCCCGAACCCTGCGAACCTGGTAGTGCGGCGTTTCGAGCGCGGAATTGGCGACCATGATCACCTGCGTGTCATTTCTTGCCTCGAGACTCCGCACCCAGTCACGTTTTTCGTTGAGCAAATAAGTGGCAACTTCCACCGGCAATTGAGCGATCACTTTGGCGGTGCGTTCCTTGCGAGCTTCTTCACCAATTATTCGCAGAATGGCGAGTGCCAGAGACTCGACACTGCGAATATTACCGATGCCGGAACAACGCGGGCATACCAGGTAGTTCGACTCTCCGAGCGAGGGGCGCAAACGCTGCCGCGACATCTCCAGCAGTCCGAAGCGGCTGATCTTGCCGATTTGTACGCGCGCACGGTCCTGTCGCACCGCCTCGCGCAGGCGATTCTCAACCTCGCGCTGATTTCGCTGCGGCCCCATGTCGATGAAATCGATGACGACCAGGCCACCAAGATCACGCAGTCGCAACTGGCGGGCAATCTCGCCTGCTGCTTCCAGATTCGTATTGAGCGCCGTTGCCTCGATGTCACTGCCCTTGGTTGCACGTGCGGAGTTGATATCAATTGAGACGAGCGCCTCAGTATGGTCAATGACGATGCTGCCGCCGGATGGCAGCGTCACCGCATGTGCGAATGCCGATTCGATCTGCGATTCAATCTGATAGCGCGTGAACAGAGGAACTGCATCCGAATATAACTTTAGCTTTTTCAGATTGTGCGGCATGATCTGTTCGACGAATTCCCGCGCTTCGTTGTAGGTCTCTTCGTTGTCGATCAGGATTTCGCCGATATCGTTGGTCAGATAGTCGCGGAGTGCCCGAACAATCGCATTGCTTTCGCGATAAATCAGAAACGGCGATGGACGTCCGACCACAACTTTCTTGATGGCTTCCCAGACGGCAAGGAGATTTTCGAGATCCCATTCGAGTTCTTCGGCACTGCGATCAATGCCTGCCGTGCGCAGGATCACGCTCATTCCCTGGGGAACATCGATCTCATGCAATGATTTGCGTGCCAGGTCCCGGTCTTCGCCGACAATTCGTCTCGACACTCCACCGGACTGGGACTTATTGGGCTTCAGTACGATGAATCGACCTGCCAGGCTGACGAAGGTCGTCAGCGCCGCACCCTTATTGCCGCGCTCTTCTTTATCTATCTGGACCACAATGTCCTGACCCTCATTCAGGACATTCTTGATAATCGGTTTGCTACCGGGTTCAACCTCAGAAACAAAATACTCGCTGGAGATTTCCTTCAGAGGCAGAAATCCGTGTCGATCACCGCCATAATTGATGAACGCGGCCTCGAGGCTGGGTTCGATGCGCGTGATTTGTCCCTTGTAGATGTTGGCTTTTTTACGTTCGCCGGACGGTAGTTCGATGTTGAGGTCGTAAAGGAGCTGGCCATCGACCATCGCCATCCGCAACTCCTCTTGCTGAGTTGCGTTGATTAACATTCTTTTCATAATGCCCTGCTTTTGTGGTGATATCGGGCAGCGGGCAGGACAGGCCAAATGAGGGCGATACGGAAGGGCAGGGAATAGCCATGAGAGGCAGCAGGTGGTGACCACCTGTGCCCGGACTGGCAAACTTCAATCGGACCCGATTTATGCATATCAGGTCCGGCAGAAAATTAATCATCAAAACCCTGCGGCTCTACCGCCTCGGCGCTCGCCGGATTACCGTGCTGCTGCCGTGGATCCTGGCCTTGCCAAGGGCTAAGGCCAGAAATGAATTAAACTTTGCTCGTCGATCGGGGGTTGCCGGTCTGGAGCTCTTACAGAACGTGCGACGGGGAAACAAATCCAAATGCCGTCACGGGCAGCTAATATAACACAGCATCAGGGTTGGGCAATGCCTAATAAGTCATTGAGCCCACTAATATTAAGTTACTTTTCATGAACAGAAGCACAGGCACCGCAGAAGGCACCCGGCAGACCGGGGTGCGCAAAATTCTCATCGATGACGAGCAGGCCGGCCAGCGGATCGACAACTTCCTGCGCCGACAACTGCCAGGCCTCCCGAAAGGGCGCCTGTACCGGATTCTTCGCCGTGGCGAGGTGCGGGTAAATGGCGGCCGGGTTCGTGCTGCGTACAAGCTAGTCTCCGGCGACGAAGTCAGGATCCCGCCGGTCAGGATCAATACTGGTCCGGATGATGCGCCGGCGGCCGGCAAGATCGCAGACCTGGAGAGGCAGGTGCTGTTTGAGGACAAGCGTTTGCTGGTCATTAATAAGCCCAGCGGCCTTGCAGTGCATGGCGGCAGCGGTGTTAGTCACGGCGTGATCGAGTTATTGCGGGCGGCGCGACCGGAATTGCGTGATCTTTCGCTGGTACATCGCCTCGACCGTGAAACCTCGGGCTGCCTGGTACTGGCCAAGCGGCGCAGCGCGCTGCGGGAACTGCATCAGAAATTTCGCGATGGAACGGTCGCCAAGAATTATCTGGCGCTGGTGATCGGCGATTGGCAGCTCGGTGAGCAATTGGTCGACGCGCCGCTGCTGGTCGAGCATCGGAAAAACGGGGAACGGCACGTGGTCGTCAGCGGGGCCGGAAAACCGGCACAGACGAAGATGCGCCTGTCCCGGACCTTCGGCAAATACAGCCTGCTGCAGTGCCAGCCGCTGACGGGACGCACGCACCAGATTCGTGTACATGCCCTGCACCTGGACCACCCGGTGGCCGGGGATGAACGCTACGGGGATCCGGAGGCCAACGCCGTCGCCCGAAAACTCGGCCTGAAGCGCCTGTTCCTGCACGCGCAGTCCATTGCGTTTCCGGATGACAGTGGCAATGATCTCCATTTTACCGCCCCGCTGGCGGATGATCTGGAGCGGTTTCTGGATCGTGGGTTAGCAAGACAGCGGAAGTGATGACCGGAATAACGGCGAGGTGTCGTAGGAGCCCGCCCCAGCGGGCGAATCCAATGCCAGGAGATATGAGGGAGTGTCGTAGGAGCTCGCCCCAGCGGGCGAATCCCAATGCCAGGAGATATGAGGGAGTGTCGTAGGAGCCCGCCCCAGCGGGCGAATCCAATGCCAGGAGATATGAGGGAGTGTCGTAGGAGCCCGCCCCAGCGGGCGATTTGGTCAAATTACGGGATC